>Ga0209187_1000200_pt1 | contig 131631 bp, 109 predicted proteins | sample BantaG_FD_187430 | JGI IMG/M metagenome (GOLD analysis project Ga0209187, IMG submission 187430) | Marine algal microbial communities from Bantry Bay, Ireland - BantryBay_4 metaG (SPAdes) (version 2) | ecosystem: Host-associated > Algae > Red algae > Unclassified | place: Bantry Bay, Ireland...
TAAATCAACTCAATTAATAGTCAAAATAAAAATATATAAGAGCAATTCCGACTGCCATATCAGCTTGCGGAATAGTGGAAATGCTAATAAAGTGGAAAAACAAAATTATTAGTATGCGGATTTGAGGTACTATATAAAGCTAAATCTTCAAATAAGGTTTACAAATTAGCCTTCCTAATATGCGACGTACTGAGGTCTTGTTTCTTTAGGTGATAGAAAAAATTATTAAATCGAAGATTGAACAGAGAACAAAAATAGCAAAATTGTTATAAGAACCTTTTTATATCAAATTTCAATCAGTTAAAAATCCAAAACAAATACCACTAATTCGAAGAATAGTTTTTTCTTTGCCATTCTAAAATATAATAAAATTTTTTTTGCGACTTTGGAATAACATAACATTAGAAGATCCGTGGTTTTTACTGCTGCTATTGTTGCTACCATTATTTGTTTATTTAAGATATTTCCGTAAAAAAGACGGACATTCTGCAATGAAAATGCCTGATCTTTCTGCTGTAACTGGCAGAAGTTGGATAGGCAGGCTGCGACCATTATTGTTTATATTGCAATTGCTGGCGTTTAGTTTATTAACCATTGCTATGGCACGCCCTCAAAAAGCGTTACAAAACGAAAACATTAATTCCGAAGGTATTGATATTGTTATTGCAATGGATGTTTCGGGTAGTATGTTAGCACGCGATTTTCAACCCGACCGATTAGAAGCTTCTAAGTTTTTAGGTCAACAATTTATTGATAAACGACCTTTTGACAGAATTGGTTTAGTAGTTTTTGCTGCTGAAAGTTTTACTCAATGCCCCATCACTTCTGATCACGAAGTATTAAAAAAATTATTTTCGGAAGTAAAAAATGGCTTTTTAGAAGATGGAACGGCAATTGGTATGGGTTTAGCCACTTCTATTAGTAGATTAAAAGAAAGCAAAGCCGCCAGTAAAGTAGTCGTGTTAATGACTGATGGTGTAAATAATTCTGGCTTTATTGATCCGGCAACTGCAGCAGAAACCGCCAAACAATTTGGTATTAAAGTATATACAATTGGTGTAGGTTCTGAAGGTACTGCGCCCTACCCTGTCAAAAACTTTTTTGGCAATAGTTTACGAAACATTAAAGTTGAAATTGATGAAGAATTGTTAGAAGATATTGCCGAACAAACCGGTGGGCGATACTTTAGAGCAAAAGACAACAGAGGCTTACAGCAAATTTATAACGAAATAGATCGTTTAGAAAAAACAGAAGTAGAAGTAACTCGTGTAAAACGCTACAGCGAGTTGTTCCACGGCTTTGCCACTTGGGCATTAATTTGTGGCTTAATGTATTTATTTTTAAACTTTACTGTTTTGCGTAGAATTGGTTAATCCTATCTTAAAAACCGTTAGTTGCTGAGTTGTTGGTATTTAGGTTCAGATAATCAAAACAATCATCACAGCCATCTGGTATATTGTCATTATCAACGTCAATGTTATCATCAAAATTTGGGCAAACATCATCCGCATCACAAACACCATCGTTATCATCATCAGTAAACGTTCCTTCACAATTGCAGTTGATTGTATAAACATCATTTCAAGTGCAAGTATCATTATCATTGCAAGTTGTGCCTATCAAATTATCATCAAAATTAGGGCATACATCATCGGAGTTGCAAACATTATCTAAATCATCATCTTGTTTGGCTAAAGCGATAGTAGCATCTATATAAGCTAACTGACTTTGGCTAATACCTCCACTTCCTTGTGAGCCACCATAAATGCTATATACAGAATCTCGTTCACTAATTAATTCAGGGTGTGCAGCTTCATTAAAAAAAGCTAATTCGCTCAATTCTATAAAAATAAATCTGAAATTGTTCACCTTTATATCATAGTAATAATTGGGCATATTAAGCATATTAACTAAATCTGGCTTTTTAGCTTCTGGCACATCCCACTCAGGATTACCAAATACATAATAATGTGGTGTGTTTAACGACTCGTATATTGGTTTAACTTCAGAATAATTATCAAAATCATTCATAATAAAATCACCTAAATGTGCACAAAAAGAAATATTTGTAGTGTTAAAGTAGTCTACCGCTTCTTTAAGTTTAGGTGCAGATTTACAAGCTAAACTACCACATAGGCAATCTGTAATTACACCAAATGTAAAAGATTCAAAAATGGCACAATTGTTTTGGGCATTACTATTTACGATAAATAATATACACAAATTAAAAGTTAGCATAATCGAACAAAATGAAAACTTTATCTTTTGCATCTTACAAATTTAAAAAAAGCATTTAAAACAACATATAAATACATACATTGCGTTTATTTATAATTGTCACTACTAAAAAAAATAGCAGGCGAAACTGCCGTTTATGGCTTGAGTACCGTAGTTGGTAGGTTATTAAACTATCTACTTGTTCCGTTGCATACTTTAGTATTTTTACCCAACGAATACGGTATTTACAGTTATTTATACAGCTATATTGGCTTTTTAATGATTACGTTAACTTATGGTTTCGAAACTGCTTTTTTCCGCTTTTCGCAAGATGAAAAAAAAGAAACCTGGAGTACTGCCATTATCAGCCTTACTACTTCTACAGCCTTTTTTGTGCTATTATTTTTTATTTTTAGAAATAACATTGCCGATTTAATTGAAATTAACCAACACCCTGAATACATAACCTGGTTTACGCTTATAATTGCTTTTGATGTATTAAGTGCTATTCCATTTGCTAAACTAAGGTTGCAAGGCAAAGCTTTTCAATTTGCGGGTATAAAAATTATAAACATTTTAACTAATATTGCACTCAATGTTTTCTTTTTATGGCTTTGTCCAAAATTAATAGAACAAGGAGATAGCTGGCAATGGTTAAACTCAATCTACAATTCTAATATTGGTATTGGTTACATTTTTATTGCTAATTTGGTAGCCAGCGGCTTAACCTTATTATTGCTCTTACCCCATTATTTCCAACAAAAACTGCATTTCAATTTTGCATTATGGAAAAAAATGATGCGATATGCTACACCACTTTTGTTAGTTGGTATTGCAGCAATGGTTAATGAGGTTTTAGATAGAATTCTTCTAAAAAAATTATTAAGTGGCACAGATGAATATATTAATGCACAAATAGGTATTTATAGTGCTTGTTATAAACTCGCCATTTTAATGACTTTGTTTACCCAGGCTTATCGTATGGCAGTTGAGCCTTTTTTCTTTTCTACTTCAAAACAAAAAAATGCTACAATACAGTATGCTCAATTAATGCACTACTTTGTATTTTTTGCTGGTTTAGTTTTTATTGGGGTCAACTTTTTTATTGATATTTTTAAATACTTTATAAGTAACCAAAGCTATTGGGCGGGTTTAAAAGTTGTACCAATTTTGTTGATGGCCAATTTATTTTTAGGTATCTATTTCAACCTTTCTGTTTGGTATAAGCTAACCGATAAAACCATTTACGCTGCCATAATTTCTGTAATTGGGGCAAGCATTACTATTGTTTTAAATTACTTGCTCATTCCTAAAATTGGCTTTTACGGTTCTGCCTGGGCAACTATGTTAGTCTATCTGTCCATGTGTATATTGTCGTTGGTATGGGGTAAAAAATATTATCCTGTTCCTTATAATTTGCTAAAAATTGCAAGTCTGTTATTACTAGCCTTACTTTTGTTTGTTATAGATTTTTATTGGATCAATTACTTTTCAAGTTTTTACGCTTACACTTTTAAGCTGTTTTTTATAACTATTTATCTTGCAGTAGGCTATGCTTTATTTTTTCACACAAAAAAAATGTTATTTAAAACAAAAAAGTGAAAACATAGTTACCATATAGCAGTTATGGATCAAATTTTGCTGCTCTAAATATTCATCTTAAAGTCTAACATTTTCTTACAATTATGCGTATATATTAATTTATGGGCTGTCAAAAATATTCAATATTTATAAAACTTTTTTTAGTTGTATTTTTCACTCTTACTGCTTCTAAAATTTCTTCCTTATTAGCGCAATATGGGTTTCCAGAGGAGATTATAATTACAGAATCTGATCTGCCAATAGTTTATATAACAAGTTTTGGTTGCACGCAAAATGACAACCCTTTTGATTGCAGAATTATACCAGAAACAACGAAAAAAAATATTGATTATAAAATTATTGACAATGAAAATGGAGCCGTTAATGAGCTTAATGAACCATACACTTTAGAAGGCCGGTTGGGTATTGAAAAGCGGGGGGATTTATCTTTAGAGAAACTATCATACTCAATTGAAACTCGTGACATTGACGGCGACGAAGAGAACATAGGGTTGTTTGGATTTCCCAGAGAAAATGATTGGATATTTTATGGCCCGTATTTAGATAAATCTTTAATTAGAAATGCGTTAGTATATGATTTAGTTACTGAAATGGGCTGGTATGCGCCACGCACTAAGTTTTTTAACCTGGTTAAAGAAGAAGCATATTTTGATCCGAATTTTGAGGTATTAGTTGAACCTGTTTATGAAGGCATTTACGTGTTGATAGAAAGAATAAAAAGGGATAACGACAGAGTTGATATAAGTGAACTGAAAATTACTGAAAATGGCTTACCAGGCACGCCAAATGAAGATGTAACTGGTGGATACATAGTTCAGGTAGATGAAGTAGGAGGTCCTTTTGGCGATGTAGATGGATTTGGATTAGAAGGGTGGTTATCCTTTAACGGAAATTGGAAGTATGCCTTCGAATATCCTGATAATGATGATATAACCCTGCCACAAAAAGAATACATAAGAGACATATTTGATGATTTTGAAAAAACAATGAGTGGTGCATCCTTTAATGATCCTTCAAATGATTACTCAGCTATTATTAGTGTTGAGTCTTTTATTGATTTTATTATTGTACAAGAGTTTACTAAAAATGTTGATGGCTATCGTCAAAGCAGTTATTTTAATAAAGATAAAATAGGTAAAGACCCACTTATTTACGCAGGTCCAGTTTGGGATTTCAATATGGCAATGGGTAATACTTCTGATTTTGAAGGAAAAGAAACTACCGGCTTTCAATATAATTTTAACAGCAACTTTGCAGATTTATTTACCGGTAGCTTTAACGATCCTTTACCTGTACCAAATTACTGGCCTGTTTTAATGACAGATCCGGAATTTGTAAGCCAATTAAAATGCAGATATACTCAACTTAGAAGTACAGTTTTAAGTGATGAAAATGTTTTTGGTAAAATAGATTCTCTTTATGCTCTCTTAAAGCAATCTGCCGACTTAAATTATGAAAAATATCCGGTATTGGGTATGCCACTAACAGCAGATAATGAGCCTTCAGTTTTCAATACCTATCAAGAATCTGTTGAAGCAATAAAAACCTGGTTAGAAAGCCGCTTTGCTTTTTTAGATAGCCAATGGCTGGGCGAATATTTTGATATTAGAAGTACCGCATCAGCTGCTATTTGCCCTGGTGATGAGGTTACACTATCTGTTGAAGCAATAGGTAACGTAACTGGTCTTTATGATTGGGCAATTGGCGATAATATTATTGCTTCACAAATTGGCAATTCATTAACTATTGATAATGCCGACCCAACAATTACTTATACGGTAACTGGTTACAACGAAAGTTGTTCCGATACCGCTCAACTTAGCGTTAATGTTGCTGGCTTTGCTTTGGCTAGTGGTGGGGGCAATAAGTCAATATGTCCGGGCGAAATTGACACCTTAGAAGCCAGAGGTGCCGTTGCCTATTTATGGAGTCCATCTTATGGTTTTGTAAATGAAAATGATCTAACCTCTGCCAGGCCCTTAGTAAGTCCGGAAATAGATACCGTTTATCAAGTTATTTTAACTACGGCAGATGGCTGTGATATTATTGATTCTGTAAAAGTTAATGTTAAAAGAAGTCCTCCCCTTTTGGTTAATGAAGATATTACAACATGCATAGGAGCTGGCGTGCAATTAATGGCAACTGCAGATTCGCTTAGCTCTTTCAATTGGCTATCCAATCCTGCAGATGTTAGCTTAGATACTATTAGCAGTAAAACGGCAAACCCTTTTGTACAACCCGATGAAACCACACAATATACTGTTATTGCAACTGGCGATAACAATTGTACTAGTAGTGATAATGTAAATGTAGAAGTATTAACCGATACAAATATCAACTTTGGAAACTATACCGCTTGTAACGGTGAAACTATTGAAATTGATTGCCCAAATATAAATGCCACTAGCGTATTATGGCAACCAAGTATTGGCTTAAGTAATGCAAATATATTATGTCCACAAATAACGGCTCTTCAAAATATTGAATATTCTATTAGAGCAGAAATTTCTGAAGGTTGCATTTTTACTGGTACATTGCAAGTTAATATTTCGGCAGGCAATGCGATTAATGCTGGCACTAATAAAACAGTTTGTGCAGGTACAATAGTACAGTTAAATGCACAAGGTGGTAGCGGCAGTTTTTTGTGGGAAGGCAGTAATGATTTTTCCGATCCTGAAATTCCTAACCCAACCATTATATTAAATGAAACTACTACTTTAAAAGTAAGTAGCCTAGGCAATGGAACTTGTGTTTCAGAAGATGAAATTACCATAAATGTTACACCAAATCCTTTATCTGTTTCTGATAGAGAAATTGTAAAATGTGAAAATGATGATGCCGTTCAATTAGAGGCTTCTGGAGCAGATAGTTTCAACTGGAACCCAAGCAGCGGATTAACCGATAATACTATTAGTGATCCATTGGCGAATCCAAATGAAACCACTACTTACACGGTTTTTTCTATTATAGATAATTGTATTTTTGAAGATAGCGTAAAAGTAACCGTAACTACTAATGAAGATTATTTTGTTGGTGAGAGCTTAACTTTATGTAGTGACTCAGATGGTCAGTTATCAGCTTCTGGTGGAGTGGAATATAATTGGCAACCTGCAACAGGACTTAACAACCCAACGGCTGCCAACCCAATTGTTAGTGCAAACCAGTTAACTGATAATACCACTTACGAAGTTACTATAACTGATGCTAATGGATGTATTGGTATTTTAAGCCAAACTGTAAACTTAAAATCAAACAATGATATTACAGTAACTAATGAAGTAACTATTTGTAGCGGTGGCCAAACCGCATTAAATGCTGCTGGTGGCACTACTTATAATTGGGAAGTTGTTAGTGGCGATTTCAACTCAATTGTAAATAATGTAAATACTGCCAACCCAACAGTTAGCCCAACCACCGAAACAGTTTATAGCGTTAATATTACAGATGCTGACGGTTGTAATTTTTCAAAAAATGTTACTGTTAAAATAGCAGATAACATTGTAACAAATGCAGGTGAAGACAGAGCAATTTGCAAAGGCCAAAACATTAAGCTAAGTGCCGCAGGCGGTACTCAATATTTATGGACAAATAATAACAATTTAGAAACATTTAACGGGCAAGAATTTAATATAAGTCCAAATGAAACGACCACTTATACCGTAACCGTTTCTGATGGAAGCTGCCAGGGAACAGACGAGGTAATCATAACTGTAAATTCTTTACCTGAGCCAGTTGTTGCAGGTTCATCATCAATATGTAACGGACAAAGCACCACTTTATCTGTTAATGAACATCAAACTTATAAATGGAGCAGTAGTAATAATGCTAATATTTCCAGCATAGCAGAAATAACGGTAAATCCAACAAGTACAACAATTTATACTGTTGAAGTAAGTAATGAAAACGGCTGCACTAAGGCAACTGACCTTGAACTTATGGTTAACCCTATCCCCGAAATTACAATTAATGAAATTGAACCAATTTGCGCTGGTGATGCGGCACAATTATCCGCTTCTGTAAATATTAGTACTGCCAGTTTAAGCTGGTCAACAGATTTGCAGCCCAATTTTTCAAGTAGTTCAAATCCTGAAGTTTCACCAACAGAAACCACCCAATATACTTTAGAAGTTCAAAGCGGTAATTGTAGTTCAAGTGCAAGTACCTTATTAATAGTTAACCCTTTACCAATTATTGAAATTTCGCAAAGCCCAATTGGTGATTGTAACAGTAGTCAAATTCAATTAGTTGCTACGGGCGGCATAAATTATAATTGGCAACCATCGGGGGATTTATCTAATGCTAACATAGCTAACCCAATTGCAATTAATACAGAACTTATAAACTATACTGTTGTTGTTACAGATGAAAATACTTGTACAAATACCGCTACAATTCAAGTATTACCAAGCGCAGGTTTAGTTGGTTTAGTTTCGGAAGATGTAAGTATTTGCCGTGGTGAAAGTGTAGACCTGCAGGCAAGCGGTGGCGATAAATATGAGTGGTTTCCGGCAGGTAGTTTAAATGATGCCAATGCATCAAACCCAATTGCAAAACCAAATGCTACTACAGAGTATAGTGTTAAAATTACTGATAGTGCTACCAACTGTAGTCAAAATAAAACGGTAACTGTTAGTGTAAAAGATTTACCAGTTGTAGAAGCCGGTGCGGCAACACAACAAGTTTGTGAAGGCGAAGCATTTCAACTTCAATTGCAAGCTTCAACTAACAGCAGTATTGAATGGAGTCCGGAAACAGGTTTATCAAACAATACAATTGCCAATCCTACGGTAAATATTAATCAAGATCAAAAGTATACTGTTACAGTTATTAGTGAAAATGGATGTGCAGCAAGCGATGAGGTAAATATTGTTTTAAAACCTAAACCAAGTGCTTATGCCGGAAATGATGTAATAATATGTTCTTCACAACAAGTAGAATTAAATGCAACATCAGATACAGAAAATGTAACTTTTAACTGGACTCCAATTGACATTATTTCTAATCCTTTTTCGCAAACAACAACCGCTGATATTAACAGAAATACAACTATTATTTTAACAGTTACTGCCAATAACAATTGCATTGCAAAAGATACGCTTCAAATTAATTTAGGAAACAAAATAAATGCCTCTGTAAATGATGCTATTAGAATTTGTGAAGGTGGAAGTGCCACTATGTATGCAAACGGTGGAACGAGCTATGAATGGTCTCCAACAACTTTTTTAAACAACCCAAACATTGCAAATCCAACAGTTTCTTTTTTAGAAAATATTGATACGAGTATTGTTTACACCGTAAAAGTTTCTGACAATGTAGGTTGTTTCGACACTAAACAAGTTCAGGTTTCTTCGGATAATGAAATTCAACCTGATGCGGGAGAAAATGTTAGCATTTGTTTGGGTGAAAGTATTCAACTATTTGCAGCCGGTGGAATTAGTTACAACTGGACTGCCTCGCCTGTAGCAAATAATATAATTTCTAATAATAATATATTTAATCCTGAAGTTAGCCCTTTAACAACTACTACTTTTACGGTAAATGTGGAAGACGGGAGTAGCTGTAATAGCGGTACTGATTTTGTAGTGGTTGAAGTAGTTGAAGAGTTAGCAGTAAACATTAATCAAAGTGAAACAGCAATTTTTCCAGGCCAAACCGCAAACCTTGAAGCTTCTGGCGCTGATACATATGAATGGTTTACCGATGATACTTCAATTTCTTGTAATGATTGTTCCAATGCTGATGTAAGCCCAATTTTAGCTACTGAATACATTGTTAAAGGTACAAGCGGAAGTTGCGTTGGTTATGATACCGTGTTTGTTGATATTAAAACTTGTAACCTGCAAACCAATAAAACAGAAGACCTAATAATTTGTGGAGAAACTAAGACCGTTCAATTAGATTTTGCAGGCACTAATAGTTATAATTACGAATGGTCAAGTAATAATAACAGCTCATTATCTTGCACTACTTGCCCTAATCCAATGGCTAGCCCAAATACAACTACAACCTATACAGTTAAAATATCTGATGCATTTTGTGAAACAACTGAAACTGTTACGGTAACTGTTTTAGAAGGAGCATTTTTTTTCCCGCAAAGCAATGTGCAGTTATGCAATAACGAAACTTTGGCTTACAGCATTGCTGATTTAACAGCCTACACTATTCAACCAAAAACTGGTTATACAATTACAAACGATTCTTTAATTATTAGCCCAACCATAAACAGATTATATACTTTAACTGGTAAATTATCAGATGGTTGCTCATTTGTAGAACAATTAAATATTACTATAAAAAATGCACCCCAAATAAACTTAGGGAACGATCAGTTTTTGTGTGCAGGTAAAGCTGTTACACTAAATGAAAATTTCAATATAGAAGATGCAGAAGTAAATTGGTTGCCAGCTACAGGTTTAAACAATGCATCAATTTTAAGCCCAGTTGCTCAACCAGAAACTACTACTACATATTCAATTAAAATATTGCAAAATGGCTGTACTATAAAAGATGAAGTTACCATAAATGTTATACCTAATAATTTTGCAAGTGTTAATAAAGATGTTACAATATGCGAAGGTGGTAAAGCACAGCTTTCTGCCACAGGTGGTGTTAATTATACTTGGTCGCCTGCCAGCTATTTAAATGATGCTAATATTTCTACACCAATAGCATCACCAAATACAACCGAAATTTACGAAGTAGCCGTTGAAAATGAAAACGGTTGTATTGATACCAAAACAGTTAAGGTTAAGATTGGCAATCAATTACAAATTAAATTGAACGATTCGTTTACAATTTGTAAAGATGGAAACGGAGCTAAGCTAAACGCCTCTGGTGCTTTTAGCTATAATTGGGAACCAGCTTTAGGTTTGTCTTTTAACAATATTGCTAACCCTACAGCAAACCCAACCAACACAACTATTTATACATTAACTGCCTCTGATGGAGTTTGTTCGGCTACCGAAACTGCTACTGTAAATGTTATTAATCAATCTTTAACGGCAAGCGCAGGTGAAGATATAAGCATCTGCTTGGGCGATACCATTCAACTAAAGGCTTCAGGTGGTTTGGCCTATCTTTGGAATAATGCCGAGAGTTTAAGCAATCACACAATGGATGCACCATTAGCAACGCCAAATGTAACAACAACTTACACCGTTACAACTGCCAATATTTTTGGCTGTACCGATTTTGATGAAATAACCGTTTTTGTTAAAGAAGGAGATAACGATTTATCCGTTTCATCTTCACAAATAATTTGCCAAGGAGAAACAACACAATTAGGTATTTCTTTTAAGCAAGGTTATCAATATAAATGGTCACCCGCTGGTAGTCTAAACAATCCAAATATTACAAATCCGGTGGCCAGCCCAAAATCAACAACCGTTTATGAAGTTGAAGTTACAAATTTAGAAGCTTGTACTTCTGTTTACAGCGTGGTAATTGAAGTTGTTGGTTTAGATGCTGTTTCTGCGGGTGATAATGTTGCAATTTGCAAAAACGAAACTATACAATTAAATGCAACTGGTAGTGAAAGTTACTTATGGAATGTGGCTTCCACTTTAAGTAATCTAAATATTGCTAACCCAATTGCCAGCCCGTTTAGTTCTACAAATTATGTGGTACAATTGCAATATAATGGTTGTAGCAAAACTGATACTGTTTTGGTTGAAGTTGTAGATCTGCTGCCTTTTGCAGAAACCGAAAATATTACAGTTTGTGAAGGAAGCAGTATAACTTTAAGTGCGGCAGGTGGAGATAATTATAATTGGACAAGTGAAGATTTTACTTTTCCTCAAGCTAATTTACAGCATCAAACTATTATACCATCTCAGGCTTCTTCAAGCTATGAAGTAGAAATTAGTAAAGCAAATTGTGTGGCACAAAAACAATTTGAAGTAGTATTAGCTTCGGAGGCAACTTATAGCTTAAATCCAACTTTTGAAGTTTGCCAAAATGGAACAGTTCAATTAAATTTGGAAGGAGAAAATTTATCAAACATTAGCTGGTTACCAACAACCGGATTAAGTAATGCAGCAATTCAACAGCCAATAGCTACTATTGCTGAACCAGTTAATTATACAGTTAATTTTACTGCAAATAATACTTGCATAGCTCAAGCATCTACTTCAATTTTATTAATTGATGAATTAAATTTAACAACAAATGCAGAAAGATTTACAATATGTGAAGACGCATCACAAACTTTGGTAGCCAACAGTAGTTCTAATTCAACAATAAGTTACCAATGGTCGGCTAATGGTAATTATTTGGCATCGGGTAATGAATTTATTGCTCAACCTAACACTAATACTACTTACACAGTTACAGCAAGTTCAAATGAGTGCAGCACTTCAAAAAATGTGATTGTAAATGTTATTCAATTTGGTGAAAATGCAGGAAGTAATAATAATTTTGAAGTTTGTATTGGCGATGATGCACAACTAATAGCAACCGGAGGAGAAAACTATATTTGGGAACCAGCAGCCTTGTTAGATAATGCACTTATTGCAGAACCAATGGCCTTCAATATTACTGAAGCCACTCAATTTTATGTTGATATAAAAATATTTGGCTGTACCCTACGCGACTCTCTTATTGTTAGCCCAAAAGATTGTTTGGTAGAATTTATTCCTAATAGTTTTACACCAAATAATGATGGCGTTAATGATACCTGGATAATACCTGAAATAACTCGTACTAATACCAACCAACTATACATTTATAATAGATGGGGGCAGTTAGTGTACAGCGCTGTAAATTATCAAAACGACTGGAATGGTAATTTTAATGATACTCCCCTACCAGAAGCAACATATTATTATGTATTAAAAATTACCGAAGAAAGTGAAACTAAAGGTACAGTAACCATAATAAGATAAGGCAATGATATATTTGTATAACCCAACATATTCAAAAAAATATTGTTTATTGTTTAAAAAGTTGGTATAGTCGCTCGATAGCTGTATCAATTTTTTGTTTAGCCTTAGAGTTACGATAGCTCAACACATTCTTATAATCAAATATTTCAGCTATATCTTTATCGGTAAGACCGTATTCCTTCTTTATTTCCTTTAAAGACTTGGCTGGCATGCCTTCAACATCATTAGTGATTGATTTACTAAGCTCCTTATTAAAGCTATCTATTCTTAGATCGTTTTCTGGAACTCTTATGTCAGAATTTTTAGCTCTTAATTCTCTAAGCTGTTTTTCCGATAAGTTCTTTATATGTAAGTCTTTTTTGTCCATTTGCTAAAGTTAAATCAAATCTTGAAACGTCTGATAAATCTCTTGTGTTGTACCTAAAACCAAACTCATTTATATAAGCATCTAAATGTTTTTTTGAAACGTGATGATATATTCCAAAGATACCTCTTTTTAAATGAGACCAAAAATTTTCAACGTTATTTGTGTGTGCTTTTCCGTTAACATATTCACCTACTGAATGACATACAAATTCTCTATCATAATCAGAATTTAAAACATTGTAGCTTTTCCATTCGTCAGTATAGATTTTACCACCTTTTTCAACTGCACCTTCAAAGATACTTTCTATTGTTGCTCCGTCAGTCTTAGCAACCTTTAATGCGTACACTTTTGTTTTACCTTTTTCAGTACGTTCTACTATTCCAATCACAGGTGTTTTAGTTTTAGTGCTTCTGCCTTGTGTACCTTCGGTTCTTTTATTTTTATGCTTGTTACTTTCTTTTCCACCAACATAAGTTTCATCCATTTCAACTGGTTTTGTGAATGATGGTTTTTCTTGTTTGTAAATTTCTCTAATTCTATGTAAAACAAACCAAGCAGTCTTTTGAGTAATTTTAAGGTCTCTTGACAATTGATGTGAGCTAATACCTTTTTTGTGTGCAGAAAAAATAAACATAGCAATAAACCATTTTCTTAATGGTAATTTACTATCGTGAAATATTGTACCAACTCTGATGCCAAATTGCTTTCTACAACCATAGCATTTATATCTCTTAGTTTTACCTTTAAGTTCATTTACTCTATCGCTTTGGCAGTAAGGACATAAAGGTTGACCGTTCCAACGCAAGTCGGCTAAATGCTGTTGACACTTTTGTTCTGTGTCAAAATATGTGATAAGATCATAAAAGGAATCAAAATCTCTAATTTGTTTAATGTTGGATTTGTACATAGTTACTTGCTTTAATAATACAAAGATAAGCATTTGCTTACTATTATACAAATATTTCTTACTTTTTAGTAAAAAATTTGCAAATATAAAACTTTTATTTGTCAATTTCTTTTATTATATTTGACCTAAACTCAATTGCAAAATACTTTCAATATCTTGACAAATACTTTTTACATAAAATTCTCAGATTCTAATAAAAAACTAAATCCTGAAAATGGAATACCAATTGGTTTGCTATCAGAATTATTAGACAATTTAGAAAAATTGATTAAGGAAGATACATCGTCCACTTATCTAAAGGAAGTAAAAAATGAAAGTTATGGGATATTATTGTATTCGACCTCTGTCGAAAGACATAATAAAATCAAATCACTTCATCAAAAACTTGAGCCAAACAATTTAAAAATACTCCCACATAGCGAAATAGAAAACATTGCTCCTTATGCCAAAACTGTAAAAAAGGTTTTAAAACTGTACGATGATGTTGTGTTAGAAATTTATCCCGATAACGACAAAAGATTAGGTTTAACAATTGACAATATTGTACTATCAAATGATAAAAAATATAAATATTCTACTATTACTACGGTAACTGGATATTTAACATTAATTGGAGGAAAAACTATGCAGGAAAAACCTCATATTCGTATTGATGGCTACGATAAAGCTATATACCTAAGTAAAGAGGCTGAAAAAGTATTGAAAACGCATCATAAAGAAAATAGAGTTCAATGCCAAATAAGGGAAAAATACGCTACTGATGGTAAAGTAAAATGCGAATTGTTGAAATATAAAATAATGCCAAATTCTGAAAATATAATTGATTCTTTGAGCAAGTTGTCAGACAATGATTTAGACTTTATTAAAGACTTTAACCCAATAAGTAGTTAATTAATGGATACTCTTAAATCTATCACAGGTTGGCAAAAAGTTTTCCTTGACACTTCTGTAATATTACGTCTATTGCATTCAATGAGGTCTGACTGTACTGATAGTGCATGTTTGTTTGTCAAGCGATTAGTTAAGCAGTTGGTTGATTCAGATGCGCTATTTTTTATTTCATCAATTTCAGAATCAGAAATTATACAACGGTATGAATTAAAAGAAGATAAAAAGTTTAAAGTATTAAACGCAATAGGTAGTAATGATACGACATTTGTATCGTTTGATAGTGAAATAGCCTATCATTTAACACAGGAATATTATCAACTTCTGAATAAGCAGAGCGTTTTAAATATTGCAAATGATGCAGGTTTGGATAATACTCATTATGATATTGTAAGAGAGCATGTTACAAGAGACTTAATGATTATTGCTACGTCTGATTTTTACGATTGTGATGTTATACTAACCTGTGACAAAAAGACGATGTATCGTCAAGCTAACGATCTTAATTTACCTTGTGCAGTCGTTTTCCCTGAATATTTTGAACATACTAATGCTGGCATTTTTCAATATTTACAATCTGATTTAGATAAAGAATTAGGATTAATTTAATGCATTGGGTTACACAAATATATCATTGCCTAAGATAATAATCTATTACTTTCGTAGTAGGATGACTTTTGAAACGTATAAAGAGAAATTTGAGCATAATATACCGCACAAGCCAGGTGTTTACAGATTTATAAGTGATACGGATGATATCCTTTATGTTGGCAAGGCTAAAAATTTAAAGAAAAGGGTTTCCAGCTACTTCAATAAAAATAATTATGGCCGCATTAAAGTATTAGTAAAAAAAGCTAACTCTATATTATTTACAATAGTTGAAACAGAGCAAGATGCCCTTTTGTTAGAAAACAGTTTGATAAAAAAGCACCAACCCCGTTATAACATTCAGCTAAAAGACGACAAAACCTATCCGCACATATGCATTAAAAAAGAACGTTTCCCACGTATATTTTTAACTCGTAAGGTTATTAAAGATGGATCAGAATATTTGGGTCCTTATACTTCTGTAAGGCGCGTAAAAACTATTTTAGACTTATTAAAAAGCATTTTCCCCTTACGTAATTGCAGCTTAAATTTATCAGATGCTAATATTAAAGCCGGTAAATTTAAAGTTTGTTTAGAGTATCATTTAGGTAATTGCCTTGGCCCGTGCGAAGATCATCAAACAGAAGAAAATTATAACGAAAGCATCAAACAAATAAAACAAATTTTAAAAGGCCATATTACGCAAGTAATAAGTTACCTAAAAGATACGATGAAACAGTATGCTGAAAATTACGAATATGAAAAGGCGGCGGCTGTAAAGAAAAAATTAGATACATTAGAAGTTTACCAAAGCAAATCAACCATAGTAAACAGAAGTATAGATAATGTGGATGTTTACGCAATGGCACAAGAAGGAAAGCAATATTTTATTAATTGTTTTAGGTTGGTAGAAGGCACTATTATACAAACTAAGGTAATTGAGCTAAAACCAAAATTAGATGAACCTGAAGAAAAAATTTTGGAATATGGTATTATTTCTTTACGCAATCAACTTAACAGCAACGCCACCGAAATTATAGTACCATTTGAAATAAGCATGCCCATACCTGGTTTAAAAGTTACTGTTCCACAGCGAGGAGAAAAACTGAACTTATTGCAATTGGCTAAAAAAAACGTAGATTATTATAGAAATCAACAAACACTTCAAAATTTTGAAAATAAATATAAGAAAAAAGGAAATGCTGTATTAGCGCAACTAAAAAATGATTTTAGACTAACAGAATTACCAATACATATTGAATGTTTTGATAACTCAAACTTTCAAGGTAGCTACCCAGTAGCATCAATGGTAGTATTTAAAAATGGTAAACCGGAAAATAAATCGTACCGGCATTTTAATATAAAAACAGTAACCGGACCCGATGATTTTGCCTCAATGGAGGAGGTAGTTTATCGCAGGTATAAGCGACTGAAAGAAGAAGAACTTTCATTGCCTCAATTAATTATTATTGATGGTGGTAAAGGCCAGCTAAATGCAGCTGTAAAAAGCCTCAAAAAATTAGACTTATATGGTAAAATTGCAGTAGCTGGTATTGCTAAAAGATTAGAAGAAATTTTTATGCCAGAAGATCCATTACCATTGTTGATCAACAAAAAATCGGCTAGTTTAAAGTTAGTGCAAAGGCTTCGTAATGAAGCCCATAGATTTGCGATTACTTTTCATAGAAAAAAGAGATCAACAGGGAGCTTAAAGTCAGAATTTACCGATATAAAAGGGATTGGAACCAAATCAATTGAAAAATTATACTTGCATTTTAAATCGTATGATAAAATAAAAACTGCCACAGAAGCAGAGTTAATGGAGGTTTTAGACAAAAAAAAGGCTGTTTTATTAAAAAATCATTTTAAAATGACAGAACTAAGTACATAATTTTACTTTTTATTTTTCTAAAAAAAGATATTTAGTTATATTTAGCAAAAATTTATTTCAATTTATGAAAAAAGTATTAACGGTATTAACAATGGTTGTTTTTTGTTTAGCAGCTTTCAATGTACAAGCTACAGATAAAAACTCTAAGAAAAATAACCAAAACAAAAAAGTAAAAGTTAGCAAAGCAGTAACTACTGCTATTAATAAATCTGAGTTTAAAGGCCTAACTGTTGTATTTTATGAAGATATAAAAGGCAGAAACAGTAAAAAGGATTAGTTTTCCTTTTTTAAAAAATATTAATTATTGAAAGCCTGTTTATATTAAAACGGGCTTTCTTGTTTTGAAGAGCTCTTCTAAACCAGGCGGCACATCTCCAATAAAATCCATAAAATCGTCAAAACTATCTTTAGTTTGTTTGCTAAGTACATCTTGCATATTTTCGATAGCCTGAGTAGAAACACATACTGGCGGAAAATCTTCTACTAAATTAGCACCTTTAAAGAATGCCATAATATTACAGTTTTCATAAGAATAATCTGGCGTGGTTTCACTAAGTTGCTTTTTAATAGTATTGTAATCTTCATTAAGTAAATGATCTATTTTTTGTATTCTATTGTTCAATTCATTTTCATTAAATTGTTGTAAACTCTTTAACGATTCTTTTGAAATTTCTTGTTGAAGGGATTTTATACAATTTCCACAAATAGCAAATTCATATAATACATCATTGGGTATTAATACTTTTTCAATCATATATTCCATTTCACCATCTAATAAAAAAATGTTGCATTTGCTGCAGTTAGAAAATGGTAAATCTTTAACTGTATTAAAAAATAATTTTGGTATAGCCATACTGTAGCAATATACTTTAAAAGCTATTAAAAAAATAATTTATTTGAAGTGCAATTAAAATTCTGCAACTTTATATTAAACGATTTGTATCTACTTCTTAACTAAATTTGTATCTATTCAACAAAGGTCAGAAGTCAAACCGCTTCGCTGTCAAACGTTAGATAAATTTGGTTGAGTGATAACAAAAACGCTCTTTTTCGCCCAAATTATGTCAAAAGTCTGACTTCTGTAAATGAAATGGTCTGATTTCTGAATAGTTGCCTGAATTTAATCAATAAATTCTATTCAAGATATTCAAAAGTAAGGCCAGCATTGTTTTGAAGCCTTTGTAATAAAGCATCGCCCATTGCTACCGAAGGAGTAAGCAAACCACTTGCGTTTGGCAAATCGTCTTTTGCTAAACAAATCGCACTTTCGGCCAGCATTTTTGAAGTTGAACCATAACCAGGATCCATATCGCCAGTTACTTTGCACGTAGCCAATGAACCATTATGCAAGGTTGCATAAAATTTCAAATTATAGAATCCATTTTCACGTTCCGTTTTGTTTGGCCCTTCACCTGGGTTTGGTAATTTTTTGTCTATAATTTTCTTTAAAAACGATCCAGGTTTCAACATCATTAAACCTAATGGCAATGCAGAAGAAATTCCTTTTAATCTACCCTTAAAACCATCACCACTCAATACGGCTTCATCATACCTAAAATCTTTACCATAAGAATAGTTAGCTAATGCATTGCTTCTGCGAACAACTTTGGTATTGATGCCAGCCATAATAAAAGGATAAATCCAACTTTTGGCTGTTTTATCGTACACTACACTTTGCAAATCGCGTTTGTCAGGTCCACTATCTTCACCTTTTGGATTTAGCCCATAAGGGTTAAGTAAAGTTGCGTAAATGCTTCGATCTTCTCTTGCTTCAACCAATACATTATTTAAAGATGCGTAAGTGCCGCCACTTAATCCACCTTTAAAAGCACGTACCCGCATTTTTATTTGCCTAGCAGGTTCGCCAGTTCTTGCCATGGCTTCTTTTTGAACAAAGTATACGCCCATATCCGACGGAATGGAATCGAAGCCACAAGTGTGTACTATTTTAGTACCATTGGTTTTGGCGGTTTCGTGGTGTTGATCAATCATTTTTCGCATCCACTGTACTTCGCCGGTTAAATCGCAATAGTCGGTTTTATGTGTTACGCAAGCGGCTACTAATTCTGAGCCATATTTAGCATAAGGGCCAACTGTTGTACATATTACTTTAGTTTGCTGAACCATTTCTTTAAGGCTTTCCTGATCGTGACTGTCTGCAATAATTATTGGGATAGAATCATCAGCTACTTCGGCTCTTATCTTTTCTAATTTGCTTTGGTTTCTGCCAGCTATTGCCCATTTCACTTTGTTGGCTTGCCCGTATTTTTTAAATAAATATTCGGCAACTAATTTGCCTGTAAAGCCTGAAGCTCCCCATACTATAATATCAAATTCTTTGTTTTGCATTGTTTTACCCCACTCTATTTTTTAAGAAAAACTTTTAATGATTAAAATAACAAAAAAACATATTAATTTATAATTTCAATCAAATATAAACTTATTAAGTTGCTGAATTCAATTATAAAATTAAAATTTATTAAATATCCAATCGTCTCTTCTCTGTTAGCATTTATTTGAGGCTGTTCACTAAAATTTTCGATATTAGAATATATTTTTAGCTATTGTTTTTCAATAGTTTCAAAAAGTAAAATTAAAAATTTATTACGAATAGATAAATTGCGTTTACATTTGTAAAACAATTACTAATCGTGCAAAACAATTTATTAAAAACTATAAGTCTATTATTTATTTTAATCGTAGTTGCTAGGCCAATTACTAATGCCCAAACTTTAAAAAATTATAACCAACGTATTGCTAAAACCAATCTTATAAAATTTTCTCCTGTACTTTCAGGTACAAATTTACGAGGTGGATTAATTGCCTACGAAACAGGCGCAGGTTTGCAACAGGTTACTTTCCAAATATCTGTTAAACAATATTTTGGTAGTTTACAAGATAGCATAAGTACGGGTGATAGTAGTTACACTCGTTTTGAAATTCAACCCCGTATTTATGGCATAAAATATATTGATGGCGTATATTTCGGGCCTTTATTTTCAGTATATAATAATGGAGTTGCGAGTATTGGCTTTGTAGCTGGTGTGCAATGGGCAATTAAGCGTTTTTTAGTAATTGATGCTGGCACAAGGTTGTTACAAAGTAATGAAATTGAAAACGCAAACAACCATACGCCTTTTTTTATACGGCCTTCAATAAAATTGGGAATACTATTAGAACAAAAAAAATGATAAAATTTACAATAAGAAAAGCGACAAAAGCAGATGCAGCGGCGGCACATCAATTAATTGTAGAGTTGGCTGTTTTTGAAAAAGAACCAGATGCAGTTACCAATACAGTAGAACAATTTACTGAGGATGGTTTTGGTGAAAAGCCGATTTATAGTTTAATTGTAGCGGAAAGCGAAGAAAAGCAAATAGTTGGTATGGCGTTATACTTTTATGCTTACAGCACCTGGAAGGGCAAGATGCTATATTTAGATGATTTGATAGTAACGGAAACCTGGCGACACAAAGGCATTGGTAAAAAATTGGTTGATGAATTGTTTGTAATTGCCAAACAAAATAATGCTAAAATAGTACGATGGGAGGTTTTAGATTGGAATGCCCCAGCAATAGAATTTTACAAAAAGTTAGGTGCAAAAATTGATAAAGAGTGGTGGGCTTGTAAATTTTATGAATCGCAAATTGAACAACTTAGTAAAAAATAATTTTAATGAAAGTATTTAAGTTTGGTGGTGCATCAGTAAAAAATGCAGCATCGGTAAAAAATGTGTGTAACATTTTAAAAAAATTTGAAAACGAAAAGTTAATTGTAGTGATTTCTGCTATGGGAAAAACTACTAATAAATTAGAAGCAATAATAACAGCACAGCTAAATGGCAATGCTAATAAAGCAACTACACTTTTAAATGATTTAAAAACCGAACATTTAACTATTTGTAATGAATTGTTTTCTGGCGAATTTGAAGGACTTAAAAATAGAATTGATGCAGTATTTAAAGAGGCAGTTAACAGTTTGAATAAATACAATAATAGCACCTATAATTTTATTTACGATCAAGTAATATGTACTGGTGAGTTAACTTCTACAATAATTATAAATACATATTTAAACCATACTAATACAGAAAGTACATGGTTAGATGCTCGAAAGCTGTTGAAAACAAATGCAGTTTACAGAGAAGCATCTATTAATTGGGTAAAAACAAATGCCGCTGTTGAAAAAGCATTGAGCAATTCAAACAATAATATACACATTACACAAGGGTTTATTGGTGCAGATAACAACGGTTTTACTACAACACTTGGTCGCGAAGGCAGCGATTTTACAGCCGCAGTATTAGCCAATGCTGTTAATGCCCAATCGGTAAGTATTTGGAAAGATGTAGATGGTATTTTAACTGCCGACCCTAAAATATTTGAGGATGCTACTTTTATACCAGCTTTGAGTTATAATGATGCTATAGAAATGACTTATTATGGCGCTACAGTAATTCACCCAAAAACGATTAAGCCTTTACAAAACAAGGGTATAGCTTTATTTGTAAGGCCTTTTGGTGATGTTAATAAAACTGGTACCGTTATTTCTGCAAAAGAAAGTACAATACAGCAACCACCAATAATTATTTTAAAAGAAAACCAAACCTTAATACGCATAACCTCAATTGATTTTTCATTTATTGCTGAGGAGCATTTAAGTAAAATATTGGCTATCTTTTCGGCACATTTAGTGAAGGTTAATTTGTTTCAAACTGCTGCTATTAAGGTATATGTTTGTGTAAACAATAACGCACAAAAAATACCAGCTTTAATTGCTAAACTTAAGGAAAACTTTAATGTTGAACTTGTTGAAAATTTGAAAATGATAACTATTAGAAACTATAACAATGAAGCTGTTTCTAAACATCAAGCAGAGCAAAAAATTTTGTTGGAGCAAAAAATTAGTAAAACAATTCAGTTTGTTTTTGAATAAGCGATAATGAACTAACTTAATTTGGACGCTAAAGGCCGTTAATTTAGCCCCGATTGTAACGTAAATCCTTTTTGTTTTATATGGGTTGAAAACCGTATAAAACAAAAAGATTGGAGTGTAAAGCGGGTGTGCTGTTTATGCAAAGTTTACTATTTCGCTTCTCATATAAAAGAAAAAAAGGTAACTATTCAGAAGTCAGATCATTTCATTTTCAGACGTTAGACATCAGACATAATTTAGGCGAAAAAGAGCCCTCTTGACTTCACTCAGCCGATTTTATCTGACGTCTGACAGCGAAGCGGTCTGATTTCTAACCTCTACTGAATAGTTACAAAAAAAGTTTAACTAATTGGTTGTTTATGGTGAGATAGTACCCAAATTGTAATTTACAAAATTATAACTAATTGAAAATACTAAAATATCTTGTGTAGTGTTACCTGTACAGCCATTACCATCGGTATAATTATATGTTATTGTATGGAAGCCAGGCCCTGCAATGCTAGGGTTGAAGGCATTAAAAATAACTCCTGTTCCACTAAATGTTCCTCCGGCAGGGCTTGCCGTTAAAGTTATTGCTGATGAACCAGAAGTGGAAGCAGGCAAACCAATAATTGAAACATTTAAATTACAAGCTGCATTTAAAGCCACATTTTCGGTAACAGTTTGGCAATCTATTAAATTTACGGTAGTTGTAAATGTATTATAACCTGGTGCTGTAACTGTTATAGTATAAGTGCCATTATTACTGGCTGTGCCAACTCCATAATAGCCATCAATTGCGGTAGCGGCATTGTATATGTTGGGTGAAAAACTTACTGTAGCATTAAAAATAGGATTTCCAGTTTGTGCATCTGTTACTATGCCTTCTATATTGGCTGAACAACCATAATTATTATCAATTACGTGTAAGCCGTTTTGGCGATCTGTGGCCAAAATTTTACCCGATGGCAAAAAAGGATAAGCACCCCAACAGCCTGCAAAACCATTTCCTGAGTTAGCCGGGCTGGTATCGTAATATGCTATTTCGGTTAATATACGAGGATTTTGTGCACATACTACTGTTATTCCATCGGAATAATAGGAAGTAAATAAATAGTCATTTAAAACATGCGTGTTATGAGGTACAACACCACTTCCTGGGTTGGATTTATAGCCAGTTAATCGCTGAATGTTTCCTGGGTTACTAATATCAAATGAACCAACTTCTGAGCCACTTCTTTCATCGGTAGTGAATAAATAGTTACCATCATCACTTGGCCATACATTGTGAGTGAAAGACATTGTAGTTGAGCCAGTTCCTAAAATTTGTGCAGAACTAAGGCTGCTTTTATTACTTACATCTACCAAAGCAAACCAACCATTATAAATTTCGGCAGTATACATTATATTGTTTCTTACAAAGCCATCGTGACAGTAAGCTAAATCGTAATGCCCAACAATTTGTGGATCGGTTGGGTTGCCTGCAATATCTATTATTAAAGATCCGCCACCGGGTGTATTTCCTCCAAATAAATAACCGTAACCAAATTCATCAATGTAAATATTATGTGCATCGGTATGTAAATGTTGTGTACCATTATATTGATAATTAGAGGATGCACCATTCCAAAAGTTAAAAGTACAAGTACCTGGCAAGTTGGTTAAATCAATTATCATTACACCATCTTGTGCTTCGTTAATTACATAAGCATTTGTTCCCCAAACTTTTATATCGCGCCAAGTAGTGCTTACGTGATTAATAAATTGGGTTTCTACTGGTGTTGTTGGGTTAGTAACATTTACAATAGAAACTCCTGTTTGTACACCAACAATAGCGTATTCGTTGCCACCTGCTGCGTAACCCCAAACATCGTTTATTTGATCGGTATAGTTTAAGGTGCCCAGTAAGTTGAGTTGCGTTTGACCAAAGCTGTTAAACGTTGCCAATAGTGATGTTAATAGTAAAATTGTTATTCCAACAAATTTCATTCTATATCCGTTTTTGCTAAGGTAATTTAAATGAAGACATTTTGCATAAATAGCAGACAAGAATTAGAAAGATTCTTACAGATTGAATGTTTTTTTGGTTTCATAACAATTAAAAAACATCAAGTTTTCATAAAGAGTTTTAAATACTATTAGTTTTACCATTTAACAACTTTTCATTTGTAAAACATAAGGTGTAAATTCGCAGTTTAAAATGTAGTGATGAGATATTTAATTATTGTGTTATGTTGGTGTTTTGGCTCTTTAACGGTATTTGGGCAAGAAGACTTAAAATTAATAAGAAAAGGAAACAGCGAATATTTAGACAAAGCTTTTGAAGAAGCAGAACTAAATTACCGCAAAGCAATTGATAAAAATTTAGATCGGGAAGAAACGGTTTATAATTTGGGTAATGCCTTATACCAACAAGAACGCTATAAAGATGCTGTAATGCGCTACGAAAAATCTATAAAAGATTTTGAAAATGATGAGGAACGCGCATTAGCTTATCATAACTTAGGCAATAGCTTATTAAGTGAAACTTTAAAAAAGATTGATAGTCAACAACCAGTAGCTGCAGATTCTTTAAACGCATCTATAAATGCTTTTAAAGATGCTTTAAAACTAAACCCAGGTGATGCTGATGCTCGTTATAACCTAACTTATGCCCAGTTTATTAAAAGTAAATTAAAAAAAGAAGAACAAGACAAGCAATGCGATAACCCTCAAGAAAACGAAAACAGCGAAAAAAACGAGGAAAAAGAAAAAGAGGAAAAGAAAGAGCAAGAAGAACAGGAAGAGTCTGAGGAGAAAGAAGAGCAAGAAGAATCTGAACAAGAAGAATCTGAACAAGAAGAAAAAGAGGAGGAACAGAAAGAAGAAGGCCAAGAGGAAGAAGAACAGAAAGAGCAAGGTGAGGAAGAAAAAGAAGAGGAAGAACAAAAAGGAGAAGAAGAACAAGAGCAACAAGAAGGAGAAGAACAGGAACAGGAGCAACAGCCACAAGATCAGCAAGTAGAGGAACAAACTGGTGAAGTAAAAGAAATGAGTAAAGAAGAAGCAGAACGCATGTTAGATGCACTACTTAATGAAGAAATGAAAGTGCAGGAAAAGATAATGAAAGCCAAAATGCCACAACAAAACCAAAAAATTGAAAAAGATTGGTAAACAATAAAAACATACTCACAATATTAATCTGTTTAGTTTTTGGCTATACAGTTAGCGCAGCATCATTTAAAGTTGAAACCACTAAAAAGGTGGTTGACCTATCAGAGTATTTTGAGATAAATTATATTATTGAAGGTGGAAAAGCTAGTGGTTTTAAGCCAGGTGATCTTTCTGCCTTTACTATTAAATCAGGCCCAAACGAAACCTCTAAGTTTACTTTTGTAAATGGCAAAACAAGTCAGACATATATCTATTCATATTATGTTCAAGCAAAAAAAGAAGGAACTTACAAAATAGCTGGCGCATCTGTATTTATAAATAAAAAAAAGTACAGAGCAAAGGAAGTTTCGGTAAAGGTTAGTAAAACAGCAGCTACTGCACAAGCCGATTCTATTGCAAAAAAAAGCAAAGGCCGCTTTGAAGATTTTGTTTATATAAACATTGAGTTAGATAAAGACACCGTTTATAAAGGCGAACAAGTAATTGCACGTTACAACCTTTACACGCTTTATCAAATTAGCAATTTTAACATCACAAAAAATCCTTCCTTACCTGGTTTTTGGATGCGTGACTTAAACGACCGAAGCTACCCACAAACACAAAAAGTAATTAATGGTAATCGTTTTCGTGTGGTAGAGCTTAAACGGGTTGCTTTGTTTCCTCAAAAGAGTGGTAATTTAAGTTTAGATGAAATTGAAATTGAAGGTTACGTAAAAGTAAAAAGATCAAGAGGGAAAAGTGCAAATCCGTTAGAAGAACTTTTTGATAATCCTTTTTTTGGAGGTGGCTTTTACAAACAAGAGTTACGCAAAATAAAATCAAACGAAAAAACTTTGTTGGTAAAAGAGTTGCCCTCCCCTATTCCCGAAGGTTTTACAGGAGCCGTTGGCTCATTTACAGTAGGTGCAACAATTGATGATAGAAAGGTAAAAACCGATGAAACTGTTACCCTTAGCCTAACTATTAATGGAACCGGAAACATAAAATTATTAGATGGTCCAATTTTAAAATTGCAAGATGGCTTAGAAGCTTACGATAGTAAAGTTACAGAAAATATTTATACAAACACCGGTGTGGTAAGAGGTTCTAAAAAATTTGAATATCCAATAATTCCTCGGAAGCCAGGCACATACAAAATTGCACCAGACGAGTGGTGGTACTTTGATACCGAAAAACAGCGCTATCAAAATTACAGCTTAGGACATTACACTTTGCAAGTAGAAGCTGGTGATGATTATGCCGACAACCAAAGTACTTTTGATGAAAGTAAATATGAACTGAGGCCCATAAAAACAGAAAACCTAAAAATTAGTAGCGCAAAAAAAACAGTATACATTAGCAAACCAGTTTTAGTAGCACTTGCTGGTTTCCCAATTTTGTTATTGCCTTTAATTGGCTTTATAAACAAACGTAGAGAACTGAATCGCCCATCAGAGTCAGAATTAAAATATAGCCAGGCAGAAAAAGTAGCCATTGATCGGTTGTCTAATGCCAAAAATTTAATGAGCCAAAGTGAAGACAAGCCATTTTACGATGAAGTAATACGTGCCGTTTGGGATTATTTAAAAAACAAATTTGGTATTGCCAATGCCGAAATGGACAAAAGCATCATACAAAAAACCTTAACCGAAAATAAAGTTACCGAAAACACCACAAAAGGTATTACAGAAGTAATAAGCTTATGCGAAATTGCCTTATTTGCCCCATCGGCAGCAGAGGCCAATCAGCAAAATGTTTACGATAAAGCTGTACAACATATATCAGAAATAGAATCGCAATTAACTTGAAAATTTTAATAACCATATTGTTGCTGTTTAGCATCAGCACAGCTGTATTATTTGCTAATAGCTTTAGTCAAAAAATGCAAAAAGGCAACGAACTGTATGCTAAAAATAATTTTACAGAAGCCTTAACTGTCTACAAAGCAATTGTATTAAATGATGTAACCGCTTACAGTTTGTATTACAACTTAGGTTGCACCTATTTTCAATTAGATTCGTTAGCGCAAAGCATTTATTATTTAGAAAAAGCTATGCAATTAAACCCAAAAGATGAAGATGTTAATCATAACCTATCTTTAGCTTATGGCAATCAACAAGATGATATTGACAAATTTCCAGAACTGTTTATGGTATCATTTCTAAAAAAAATAGCCAACATCACAAGCAGTAATTTGTGGCTTATTTTAGCGGCATTTAGCTTATGGTTTGCAGCGGTATATTTTTATTTTAAAGGAAAAGGAAAATTATTTTTAAACAGCAAAAAATTGCACTTCTATACACTAATTTTTGGTTTGTTTTGCTTTTTAATGGCCTACCTCAACTATCATTTTAATTACAACAAGCAAGAAGCCATAGTGTTTAGCCCAAGCACTATAATTTATAAAAGCCCTAATAGCGAAGCCGAAAATTTAATAGAAATTCACGAAGGTTTAAAGGTGACTGTTTTAGATGAAGTAGACCAATGGTATCAAATTAAAATGACCGACAATACCAAAGGTTGGCTCAACAAATCAGCAGTAAAGTTGCTATAAAATTTTTATATTTTTTTTTAGAAACGAAATCTTAAAACCCGTAAAAACAGAGCACCCGCTTTCCGTTCAAATGCTATTGCCAACACACAAATGCTATGCTACAAAATAGCATAACCTCTTCAATCGGGGTTAAAATTAAAGGCTGCAAGGCTCGCAAAAATCAACTGTTTTGGTAAAATAAAAATCAAAATCCTATCTTAACCCAAACCTACAGCAAAAAATAAATACCAAAAGCACAAATCCTTAAACACGAAGAATACAATTAGTGAATGGTTTCTATTTAATTTTACGTTATCAATTGATCTATTTAAATTAAAAATAACATATTTTTACAATATCGGTATAGTCAAAAATTACTATTATCTTTAGATACTAAAGTTTAGATGATATATTTATATACTGACAAAAAAAGTAAACAAATTTAAATGCAAACAAACTGCTTATTATTCTTACTTTCAATTTTATGCTTATTATATAACCAAACGCAAGCGCAGCATAAAATTAGTGGAACTGTAATTTCTGCTGAAGATGATTTGCCACTAATTGGCGTAAATGTAATTTTAAAAGATGGTGGCGGCTTAGGCACAGTAACCAATGTAGAAGGCAAATACGAACTCATCTTACCCAAAAAAAATGGTGTGTTAATCTTCTCTTACATTGGCTACCAAACACAGGAAATTGCAATTGATGGCAGAAACATTTTAGATGTAAGCCTTAGTAGTGATGCTGAAAAACTAAATGAAGTAGTAGTAACCGCACTCGGCATCAAACGGCAAAAAAGAGCACTCGGTTATTCCAGCGAAAGTTTTGATGGCGTGGAATTATTACAATCTAATGCACCCAACCTAATCAACTCTTTAAGTGGAAAATCGGCAGGCGTTCAAATTAGCACACCTAATGGAGTAGATGGTGGCACTTCCAGAATTGTAATACGGGGCAACAACAATATTGACTCGAACAATCAACCTTTAATTGTGGTAGATGGTGTGCCCTTAGAAAATGCGCCCGGATTAGAAAACATTGGCAGAGGCGTTGATTGGGGTTCGGCCATCAACAACATCAATCCGCAAGACATTGAAGAAGTCAACATTTTAAAAGGACCAACTGCTTCTGCATTGTATGGCGCGCGCGGTGCCAATGGCGTAGTGTTAATTACCACCAAAAGAGGCAGCCAGCAAAAAGGTTTGGGCGTGAGTTATTCTATTCAACATAAAATTATTCAACCTTATTATTTTAGGGAAGTGCAAAATGAATATGGTGTTGGTGGCCCGGTAAGTTTGTTAGCACCCACTTTTAAAACAGATGCTGATGGCAACTTTTTACACCCAAGTGGAATAGCCGATTACAATGCAGAACTGAATGGTAAAAATACGGTAGTGTTGTTTGGCAACTTTTCAACCGGCGCTTCCTGGGGGCCAAAAATGGAAGGGCAAATGATTAAATGGTGGGATGGCGAAATGCGACCTTTTAATCCGCAGCCGGATAACCAAAAAGCCTTCTTTCAAGATGGGCAAACTACCACGCACAATGTTTCTTTTTCTGGTGGCAGCAATGTGGGAAGCATCAGAGTTTCGGCAACACATAGCAGTCATAAAGCCATTGTGCCCAACAGTAACTATCAGCAAAATACCATTAACTTGGGTGCACGATTAAACGTCTCTTCCAAAGTAAAAGCCGATTTGTCACTTTCTTATATTGATTATTATCGCCTCAACAGCCCAACATTAGGCGATGACAATAACAACTCTTTTGCCAAAGGAATGCTGTACTCTTTTCCACGCAGTTACAAAGGCTTAGAAGAAGAACTTAACTTTTTGCCTGATGGTTCGCGCAATGATTATGGTGGTACTTTCCCCTTTAAAGATATCAGCGGCAACCTTTGGTGGAATGTACAAAACAACAATACCGAACTAACAAGAGATAAATTAATTGGCGCGCTCAATTTAACTTATGATATTACCGATTGGTTAACAGCATCTGCCCGTTTGGGTATGGATTTTAACCTCAACCAGTTTGAAGTGCGTAACCAACCGACTGATGCACTCGGTATTGAAAATGGTTTCTATGCCAATGATCTTTTGCGCGACAGAGTGAACAATAATGACTTTTTAATTACAGCTCATAAAGACAATTTTTTGAAAGAACGCTTTAATGCCAGCCTCTCTTTCGGTGGCACCCAATGGCAAAGAAATTTGTATGGCCTCTCTGCCCGCAATGCCGAAAACGAGTGGATCAATCCTTACTTATATGCATTTAATAATTTTGTAGATGAAGCTGCTGATGCAACCGACAATCCAACGGTAAATGAAAACCGTTATCGCAAAAAGATCAACTCTTTATATGGTTTTTTAAATTTAAGTTATGATGATTTTCTGTTTCTTGAAATGACCGGAAGAAACGATTGGTCGTCTGCCTTACCTGCAGATAATAACAGCTATTTCTATCCATCAGCTTCCTTAAGCTTTATCCCAACCGAAGTGTTTCAATTTAAAGCAATAAAAAACACCCTGAGTTTTTGGAAGTTGAGAGCAGCTTATGCACAAACTGGTTCCGATACTGATCCGTATCAACTGGATTTTGTTTACCGCACAGGCAGCTTTGGTGGCAGTCAAACAGCAACCTTGCCTTCAACCGTTCCACCAATTGCTTTGCAACCTCAGCGCGCCAATTCATATGAAATTGGAACAACCATTGGCTTGTGGCAAGATAAATTGAATGTGGATTTTACTTATTATCAAATCAATTCTTTTAGTCAAATTTTAGATGCGCCATTGCCGGCTTCCTCTGGTGCAGATAGAATTAGAATTAATACGGGCGAGTTGCAAAACAAAGGCATTGAGTTTTCTGCCAACTTTGTTGTATTGAAACGGCAACACTTTTTTTGGGAAACAGGTTTAAACATTTCCCGCAACCGTAACTTTGTTATTAGTTTAGGCAATGGCGCAAAATCATTAGAGTTGGCCAATATTTGGGGCAGCAATGGTCCGGCAATTTCGGTAGAAGAAGGACAAGAATATGGAACCATAGTTGGTTATGATTATGTGTATCACGAAACTGCGAATGAACCCATTATTACCGATGATGGAAGGGAATATCTTGTTACCTCAAACAGGATTTCTATAGGCAATGCTTCACCCGATTTTATAGGAGGCTGGACTATGCGTTTGGGTTGGAAAAATTTCAGATTAAATACTTTGGTAGATACCAAATGGGGTGGTGATATTTATTCTGGCTCATACACCATCGGTTTAGAAAACGGACAAAGTCCCGAAACTTTAATAGAGCGCAACGGCGGTGGCTTACCTTACACCGACCCCGAAGGTAATGCACGAAATATTGGTGTTGTTTTAGATGGCGTATACGCAGATGGAACTCCGAATGATAAAGTGGTACATTATTATTACAAACATATTGGCACCGCTGGCGGTTGGGGTGCCGGACAGTTAAGCACCACCGGCATAGTAGAAAACACCTGGATAAAATTGCGGGAAGTAGCCTTAAGTTATGAATTTGAAAATAGTCTTCTTAGCAAAAGCAAAGTGTTTCAAAACTTAAGTTTATCTTTAGTAGGCAGAGATTTGTTTTATTTATACACCACTTTACCCGATAACATTAACCCTGAAGGCAGCAACGGTTCGGGCAATGCACAGGGTTTGGAGTGGGCTGCTTTTCCAGGGGCGCGGTCGGTTACTTTAGGAGTTAGTGTTGGGTTTTAGTTATCAATAAGATAGTTTTAAATTTTAGCTTGAAACTATTTACCTTTGTTTTTGGTTATATATGTAAAAAAATGAGTTTAAAAGAACAATTAATTGAAAAATGTCATAATTCCATATATTATTTTGATCTTTTCAGAAAATTGAAACATAAACATAAAATATTAATAATCTGCCTGATCGTTTTGGGCTCGATATCTATGGTTTTATTTGCAGTTGGAACGCAGTATTTGACTAAAACGATTACCATCGTTGCTCTTATTTTTACAGTAATATTAAGTTTGAATTTTATTTTCTTTTTTTTAAAATGTATCCAAAGGTATGTCGTTAAAACCTACCCTCATTTACTAAAAGACAACGAACGATTCACTATTCACACCTTAGAAAATATCCAAAAATTCAAATTAGAAAAGGATGTTTCTCATTTAATTCCAATAGATAAAAGCATGCTGTGGAATTTAATAAAATCATTTAAAGACGATTTAAAAATTGAAAATGTAAAAATTGAAAAAAGCCTATCCGATAAATTTGCACTCCCTCTAATTATATTTATCATTACTTGTTTGGCTAATCATATTTTTAACAATTTGGAGTTTGAAGAAACAATTTGGCTTTTGGGTGCGGTGCTTTATATGGCTGCCACAGCTTATGCTTTCTTATTTACATTTGACTTGCTTTTTATAATACCTCGTAAAGAAAGAAAAGTAAATGAAAGAAAAAGATTGATTACTTTGTTAGAAAAAGAATATTTTTACTTGAGCATTGATCCCAATATTTGAAAACGTGAATTTTGAACTTTTTACCACAACCAACCTATAGCCAATTATTTCATTTGTTAGCACAATCATTTTAGCAATTCTATCTCTGTTAATCCAACGTAAAAATGATACAATTAAAATTATTGAAAGTCAACTATCCTTAAACAAGTATAAAGCATACAACGAATTAGTTGCAACCTTCTATAATGTAATAAAAACCATTAAAGCAAACAAAGTAGACGTTGATGAACTTAATCTAAGATTAATTGACTGTAAAAAAGATTTATTGATATATGGTTCTGATGAGGTTTTTATAAAGTTTACTGAATGGTTAGTTTTTACTGGTAAATAATCCATAAAGATTTATTTAAAAATTTCCAGATACTGATATCCTCTTATTTACTTCAAGGTGCAAAGGAAGGATTTTCTTGCCAATCAGATTGAAACAATGATATATCGCAATACTTTATAAGCTAATTTTGATTAAAAATATATCAATTAAAATATTTAAAAGTGTTTTGAGGAGTGCTGCTGAGTTTGCTTTAGTCCAAATAAAATTTAATCTTGGCATAATTTTAGCAATTATATATACAATACGAAAACAAGTCTAAAAACAAATCCCCGCTTTGCATAAAGTATTTACAAATCATATAATTAAAATTAAATGACAAAAAAGTTGACCACTTTATTGCTGATAGTAGCATGCCTTCAGCTTAATATGTATAGCCAATTAACCATTAACGAAGTACTTTCTTCTAATGCAACTACTTTAGCCGATAACGAAGGCGAATTTGATGATTGGATAGAAATTTACAACAGTTCAAATAGTGCCATTGATCTATCCGGCTATTTTATTTCTGATGATGTTTCGGATTTGACTGCCTTTGAAATTCCAGCAACGGATGCCAATAAAACAACTGTTCCGGCTAACGGATATCTGCTATTTTGGGCAGACAAAGAGGTGGAGCAAGGTGCTCATCATGTTGGGCTAAAACTAAGTGGCGGTGAAACAGTTTTGCTAACTCAGCCAGATGGTAGCACAATTGTGGATTCCTTAACTATTCCAACAACTATTTTAGAAGATGAATCCTATGGTAGCGAAACGGATGGTGCTGCTATTCGCAAACTATTTTCTCAGGCTACTCCTTTAGAATCTAATGCCAATTCTAATGATGTAGATATTGAATTTTCCGAAACTTCAAAACTATTTACAAATAGCTTAACCATTAGTTTGAGTAGCGACGGAAATAATGGCACGTTAAAATATACAACTAATGGAAATGACCCTACAAGCAATTCCACTACATATACGAGTGCTCTCAATATAAGCAGCAACACCATTTTAAAGGCAGCTTTCTTTTTTAATAATGGAGATAAGAGCAGCATAATTACCGAGCGTTATGTAAAAATGACTAACGGAATGGCTAATGCAAATTCTGATTTACCCATTATTTTAATTGATACTTATGGGCAAGCCTTAGATGAGGATAATATGAAAACCTCTTTTATGTCGGTAATAGAACCAAACAATGGCGGCAGAGCTTATGGCAGCGATGAAGCGAGCTTTACAGGTAAGGCAGCAATGAAAATAAGAGGTGCTTCTTCAGCAACTTTTCCAAAAAAGCAATGGCGGGTTGAATTAAGAAATGAAGATGATTCTGACAGAAAAGAAAGTTTACTGGGTATGCCTGCCGATGGCGACTGGGTATTGTATGCTCCTGGAAGATATGACCGGGCATTAATTAACAATGCTTTAATGTATGAGGTAAGTAATCAGTTGGGTTATTATGCGCCACGTACCAGATTTGTGGAAGTATATTATAATGATAATGGGGGCGCGCTAAACGATAGTGATTATTGGGGCATTTACATCTTAACCGAAAAAATAGAAGTAAATAACGACCGGGTTGATATTGCCAAATTGAACCTAGACGAGAATAGTGGGGAAGATTTAACAGGCGGCTATTTATTTTCTTTAGATAGAGACCCGACCTTTGCTACAAATTATAGTACTAATTTATATGGTAACTGGAACGGTCCTGCTTACAGAATGAGAGCACCAGATACAGACTATATTACAACGCCTCAACTAAATTATATAAAAAATGAAATCAGCAATTTTGAAAATGCTTTAACCAATACTAATTGGTTAAATGATAATGTTGGCTATAAAAATTATACGGATATCGAATCGTGGGTTGGTCCTCATATTATAAGAGCTTTAGCTAAAGAGCCAGATGGTTTTTTTCTTAGCCAATATATTATTAAAGATAAAAATGATGTAATTAAAGCAGGACCCGTTTGGGATTTCGACAGGGCAATGAATTCACCTGATACCCGTTCAAAAAACCACTTCGGATGGGATACCGATTATCTGAACCAGCCAAGCACGGGCAATGTACAATATTGGGCAAGCAATTATAAAGCCGGAGCCTACATTAAAGAAATGGTGAACGACCCTTGCTACAAAACCTTATTTTATGATAAATGGTTTGACTGGCGAAGCAACAATATTTTAAACACCACTCAACTAAATGCCTTAATTGATGCGATGGCGGCTGAACTAACAGAATCTTACCAAAGAGAATTTAGCCGTTGGAACAGCCAAGGCTACACTTCAAGATATGGCGATTTTCAAGGAGAGGTTGATGCCTTAAAAACCTGGTTAAAAAACAGAAGCGAATGGATAGATAATCAACTGATGAAACCAGTAACATTATCTCCCAATGGAGGTTCGGTTAATATAGGAAGTACCGTATCTTTAAATAATCCAAACAATTCAGGAACTATTTATTATACTTTAGATGGAACAGACCCAAAGCAAAATTGTAGTTCAGTAGCGCCTTCAGCAATAGCATATAACAGTCAAATAAGTATTAATACAAGCGGTTTAACTTTTGTAAAAGCAAGGGTAAAACAAGGCAACGAATGGGGCGCATTAGTTACCCAAAGTTTTTATGTGCAGCAAGATTATACAGGCTTAGTGATTAACGAAATTCATTACAACCCACAAGATGAAGTTTTTAATAATGATACTATTAGTGGAACAAATTTTGAATTTATAGAACTGAAAAATACGAGTTCCTCGGCTATTAATATTGCTGGAATAGAGTTTAGTAAAGGCGTTGAAACAAACATCCAATCTAAAATTATAATTGAACCAAATGGCTTTGCAGTTATTGCAGAAAATGCAGAAAGCTTCCAACAAAAATATGGCTTTGCACCCAATGCTGTTTATGCTGGCAAATTATCTGATAAAGGAGAAGTACTTATTTTAAACGATCCATTTGGTATAAGTTTAGATGAAGTGGAATATGATGATAAAGCCCCCTGGGATATTGTTGCAGATGAAGGTTTATATTCCCTAGCTTTAATTGATGCGGCTACTGATAATAATGATGGCATAAATTGGGCAATTCAAAGTTTAAACACTACGCCAAAGGCAGAAAATATATTTTGCTTTTCGGCTGATGCTGATGATGATGGCGTTTGCGATGACTTAGATCAATGCCCCAATGAAGATGATACGATTATAGGAACAACATGCGATGATGGAGATAATTGCACCACCAACGATGTTTACAATACCGCTTGTAATTGTGAAGGTACTTATACCGATACCGATAATGATGGCGTTTGCGATGCAGACGACATCTGCCCAAATGATGCACAGGATATTTGTAATTTGCCAACCTATTGTGCAACTGGAGGTAACAATACCAACTACGAATTTATAGGCAGCATAACAGTAGGTGACCTTACCAATACATCTGGCAAAAATAACGGCTATGCAGACTTTACTCCAATGAGCGTTTCACTAACTGTCGGCGATAGCTACAATGTAAATTTAGTACCAGAATTTCAAGGACAGAGCTATAACGAATATTGGAAACTATGGATTGACTTGAACCAGGACGGAGATTTTGAAGATAGCAATGAAACCTTGTTTACCAAAAGCGGCAACTCGGCAGTAAGCGGACAAATAAGCATACCCACCAATGCTGTAACCGGAGCAACTAAAATGAGAATATCAATGGATTACAGCAACAGTCCTTCTCCTTGCGGCAATTTTACTTATGGCGAAGTAGAAGATTATTTGGTGTTTATTGTACCAAGTTGCTCACCGGGCAATGCTTGTGACGATGGAGATATTTGTACTGGAGGAGAGACCTTTGATGACAACTGTAATTGCACAGGCGGTACCTTAATAGATAGCGATAATGATACCGTTTGTGATAACGATGATGCTTGTCCAAACGGAGATGATATGGTAGATACGGACAATGACGGTGTCCCCGATGATTGCGATAACTGCAACACAACAGGAAATGTTTGCGACGACCAAGATGCCTGCACCAGCAATGATGTAATCAATGCCAACTGCGAATGCGCCGGAAATTTAATTGACAGCGACAACGACGGCGTTTGTGATACCGATGATATTTGCGATGGAGACGACAATGCAGATGAGGATGCTGACAATATTCCTGATGCCTGCGACACTTGCAACAACAATTTAGCAGATACTTCTTGCAATGATGGCGATGCCTGCACCGTGGGTGAAACTTACGATGCCAACTGCAATTGTTTAGGCGGTACTTTGGTAGACAGCGATAACGATACCGTTTGCGACAGTTTTGATATTTGTGCAGGCGATGACTTACAAGATGACGACAATGATGGCACGCCCAATGCTTGCGATGCTTGTCCAAACGATGCCAACAATGCTTGTGGATTACCAAGCTATTGCGCCGCACAGGCAACTAATAGTACCTACGAATATATACAAAAAGTAAGCTTTAAATCAATTGATAATGCTTCAGGCAATAACAACGGTTATGAAGACTTTAGCGCACAATCCACTATGGTTGCTGCGGGCGAATCCGTTGCCTTTAGTTTAACACCGGGTTTCCCAGGCACAGCATATAATGAAGCATGGACGATTTGGATTGACTTTAACCGCGACGGTGATTATCAAGATGCAGGAGAAAACATTTACAGCAACAGCAGTTCAGGAAATTTATCGGGCAATGTAACCATACCGAACTCAGCAAGCGAAGGAGCAACTGGCATGCGCATAGCCATGCAATGGAACAATGCCGCTTCACCATGCGGTTCTTACCAATATGGCGAAGTAGAAGATTATACCATTGTAATTGGTGGAGCCGCCCTAAAATTAGCCAAACAGTTGGACAATGCGATAAGCCTGTATCCAAATCCGGCAAGTCAGTTTATCAATATCAATACCGATATCATTGAAAACATAAACCAAACCGAGCCAATCAATATTGAGGTATATACGATAGATGGAAAATTGCTGCTGCAACAACAAGCAGCATGGCAAGCAAGCATTCAACTAAACATTGAAACCTTGCCCAACAACCAACCCTACTTATTACAAATACAAACTCAAACCGGAAAAGTGTACTTAGAAAAATTTATCAAGTTATAGACTTTAAATAAAACCAACCAAGACAGTCAGAAATTTATTTGGCTGCCTTTTTTACTTCCGACTCCTACCATCTAACAATTTGAAACAGCCGACTGTCAAGATACTTTAGATGTAATCGGCGATTACCCCACCGATAGATTAGAAGAATTGTTGCCAGGCTATCAAAATGTGGGAGCGGTTGGTTAGGCGTTTACCAGGGAAGTACATTGGTATTTTAGAACGTAGTTTTGTTTTCGGTTTTATATTGTTAGATCAATGGTCGGCAATTGGCTTTTTACTTACTGCAAAATCGGTTTTTAGATTTGGAGATCTATCTAAAGATAAAAATTGGCAGCTTACAGAATATGTGTTACTTGGAACTTTGTTAAGCTTCGGAATTGCAATTATAATAGCATTGACTTACAATAAACTATCAATAATGCTTTAATAAAAATCGAAATTTAGAGTTCTAAATTAAAAAAAATACGCCCGGAAGGATTCGAACCCTCAACCACCAGAGCCGAAATCTGGTATTCTATCCAGTTGAACTACGGGCGCAACACTTTTTAGAAAAAACCAAGCTATAGAAAAATCTAAAACTTGGTTCTTAAAGTGACCCAGTCAGGACTCGAACCTGAAACCTGCTGCTTAGAAGGCAGCTGCTCTATCCAGTTGAGCTACTAGGCCTTTATTAAAATACAAAGATAGAACAATTTCAAAGATAAATAATTCCTAAAGCAGAAATTATTTTTGAATAATCATACAAGCTCCAACTGTTTCGTTTGTTGCTTCGTCAATTATTATTAAACTGCCAGTAAATCTATTTCTGCTATACCCATCATAAAACAAGGGCTGCGTTGTTCTAATTGAAATTCTACCAATGTCGTTTAAACCTATGCTCACATCTTCCTCAATTCTATGTAAAGTGTTAATATTAACTTTATACTTAATTTCATTTACAATACACCTGGCTTCTCTTGTAGTATGCTTAATGGCATATTTACCTTTTAATTGTAAAGGTTTTTCGTGTAACCAACAAACCATTACTTCTACATCTTGCCCATATTCTGGTTGGTTGTTTGGCCTTACAATCATATCTCCGCGGCTAATATCAATTTCATCTTCTAACCTAATAGTTACCGACATAGGGCTAAAAGCCTGTTCTACATTTCCTTTAAAAGTATCAATAGATTTTATTTTGGATGTAAAGCCAGATGGTAAGGCCATTACATCATCACCTGGTTTTAAAACACCACCTGCTACCCTGCCGGCATAGCCACGGTAATCGTGATAATCGTCTGAATATGGCCGAACTACATACTGTACCGGAAAGCGGACATCAATATGGTTATGATCACTTCCGATATGAATTGTCTCTAATAAATATAATAAAGTAGGACCATCGTACCAACTCATTGTTTCGGATCGGTCAACTACGTTATCACCTTTAAGTGCAGATATTGGAATAAAACGAATATCTTTTGTTTCTAGTTTAGAGGCAAACTCTTTAAAGTCTTCCATTACCTTATTAAAAGCTTCTTCGGAGTAATCTACCAAATCCATTTTATTAATACAAATTACAACGTGTGGTATATTTAAAAGCGAGGCTATAAAAGCATGTCGCTTGGTTTGCTCCATAACACTATTTCTTGCATCTATTAAAATTATAGCCAGGTTAGCAGTTGAAGCACCAGTAACCATATTTCTGGTATATTGTATATGCCCTGGAGTGTCTGCAATAATAAATTTACGCTTAGGCGTGGCAAAATAACGATATGCCACATCAATAGTTATGCCTTGTTCTCGTTCAGCTTTTAAACCGTCGGTTAACAGGGCTAAATTTACATAGTCTTCACCACGCTTTTCACTTGTTGCAACAATTTTATCATATTGATCTTCAAAAATTGACTTACTATCATACAACAACCTGCCAATTAGTGTGCTTTTTCCATCATCAACACTTCCGGCGGTGGTAAAACGCAGTAGTTCCTTTTGTTCGTTGTTATCCAAAATTTAAATTATTCTTTTTGTTAATAAGAAGATTTTATTGTAGGTTAAAAGTACCCTTCTTTTTTACGGTCTTCCATTGCAGTTTCTGAGCGTTTATCATCACTTCTTCCGCCTCTTTCAGTTATTCTTGTGGCGGCTACTTCTGCTATAATTTCATCCAAATCAGAGGCATCTGAAGCAGCTGCACCTGTGCAAGTCATATCGCCTATGGTTCTAAACCTTATCACCTTGTCTTCAATTACTTCACTTGGTTTTAAAGTTATAAAATCGTTATTAGCTAACCATACACCATCTCTATTAAACATTTCTCTTTTATGGCTAAAATAAAGATTTGGTATCTCAATATTTTCTTCTTTTATATATTGCCATATATCTAATTCTGTCCAATTACTCAATGGAAAAACTCTAAAATGTTCTGCCATGTTTTTTCTTGCATTAAACAAGTTCCATAGCTCTGGTCTTTGATTTTTTGGATTCCATTGGCTAAATTCATCTCTATGAGAAAAGAAACGTTCTTTTGCTCTTGCTTTTTCTTCATCTCTTCTTGCTCCACCTAAAGCTGCATCAAATTTATTACCTTCAATTGCCTCTAAAAGTGTTGTAATTTGCAGCATATTTCGGCTAGCATTTGCCCCTTTTTCTTCTATTGCTGTTCCATTATCAATTGAATCTTGCACCATTGCAGCAATTAATTTTACACCGAGCTGCTTTACTAATTTATCTCTAAATACTATGGTCTCTGGAAAGTTGTGTCCAGTATCAACGTGTAAAAAAGGGAAAGGAATTTTTGCTGGATGAAATGCCTTTTTTGCTAAATGTGCCATTACAATAGAATCTTTTCCACCGCTAAACATTAAGCAAGGGTTTTGAAAGCTTGCGGCCACCTCTCGCATCACAAAAATTGATTCAGATTCTAACTCTTCTAAGTGATCTAAATTATAAGATACCATTATTATAGTTACGTAAATTTTATTTTTGAAAGGGCGAAGGTAAGCAATTGATCAATACTTTCAACTATTGTTTGGTTTTCTGTTGTAATTTCTATTGCCGGGTTTTTTGGTATCTCAAAAGGGGCATCAATGCCTGTAAAATTTTTAATTTCGCCTGCTCTTGCCTTTTTATATAAGCCTTTTACATCGCGTGCCTCACAAGCTTTTAAAGAAGTATTTATAAAAACTTCTTTAAAAGCATCACCTATTGTATTGGCTGCAGATGCTCTAATTGCAGCTGTTGGGCTAATAAAACTACTAATGGTTATTATACCAGCATCGTTCATTAATTTATTTACTTCAGCTATTCTTCTAATATTTTCGGCTCTATCAGCTTCGCTAAAAGTTAAATTATTGCTTATGCCCGATCTAATATTATCACCATCTAAAACAATACATAAATAGCCCAAACTATGCAATTTATTTTCAACACCTTTGGCAATAGTTGTTTTACCACTACCACTTAAGCCAGTAAGCCAAAAACAATTAGCCCTTTGGTTTAACAATTTCTCTCTATCAAATCGTTTAAGTAATTGATCAAACGTTGTATGTATATTTTCTTGCAAAATTATTTTTTTACTGTGTAAAATTACAAATTACAATCGTTTTGTTATTTTTATTTTCAACTAATGTCAATTTCATAGCTGAATTCTTTTAAACATAAAATAGTATATAGAGTATTTTTTATACTAAAAGTTATCTGCCTGCTTAATTTGAGTAGTGTTTTTGTAGCTAATGCTCAAAGTAAAGAAAACGTTGATAATCACTTGGTAGAGACTATTAATGGAGAGTTGTTTTATGGAAATATGCTTATTGAATCCGACTCTATTATTGTACTAAAAACTTCTTTTGGTGAAATAAAATTTTTGAAAACTAAAGTACAAAAAATTACCACAAGTAATAATGGTTTTAAAGGTATTAAATTTAATAATCCAAATCCTACACATTATTTTTTTGGCCCTTCAGCAATATCTTTAAAAAGAAAAACAGGTTATTATCAAAATGTACTATTGTCTTCAAATTTTGCAAACTATGGTTTAACTGATAATATTTCTATTGGTGGCGGTTTTGAATTAATCTCTACTATAAATGGATCACCTTTATGGTTTTTCACTCCAAAAACTGGATATAAGCTAAGGGATAAAATGTACGTTGGTGGAGGAATTTTTTTAATTGGTGTTGGGTTTGATGACAATATTGCTTCTTTAGCTTATGGTCTTTTTACTTATGGCAACAAAAATAGTAATATAACAGTAGCTACTGGTTACGGGTTTATTGGAGGGGAAAAAACCACATTTGCACCAATAATGGTGAATTGTACCTATCGAATAAACAATGTAATATCTCTTCTATCTGAAAACTATATTTTTTCAGATTTGAATGCAAATATAAATTATTTAGGCATACAAGGCTTCAGAGTTTTATCAAAAGCAAATGTATTTGATATTGGTTTAGTTATTTCACCCTCCTTATTAAATGGTTTTGTGCCTGCCCTACCTTTTGTTGGTTATGCTAAACGTTTTTAGTAATACCACATTAATAAGCTCTATATTACGATCTTAAAATTAGGCATCGTATTTGTTCACATTTATAATAAAATAATAAAATGAAGATTTTTTTGATTGCTCTTTTTAACTTTTTATTTATTATAAATTTATTTGCCCAAAATAAACAAAACGAAACTATTGATAGATGCCAAACAATGCAAGCTTTGCAAAGCCAGCTAGATCTCAATAAAGTATATCGTTCTTATTATAATTCTGTATATAATTCTAATTACAACAGAACTGCAAAAAGAGCTCCTCTTAAACCTGTTGTTGTGCCAGTTGCCTTTCACTTTTCAGCAGATGTGATTAGTTGTGCACAGCAAAGTTGTTTGATAGATGAGGTAGAAGATCAGCTTAACTACTTAAATGAAGCTTTTGGTGATAACAGCACCAGTAATTTAATTCAAAATTGTACTGCTGCTTATGAAGACAGCAATGGCAATAGTGTTGTTTCTACAGGTACAAACATTAGTTTTTGTTATGCAACCCCGCCAGCCGGTAATGGTCAAGAGTTAGATCCCTATTGTGATCCGCCAATAACAATAGGTTTTTTCGACGGTGGTAAGTTTGCTAAAGGTGGAACCGGAGCACCAGGATGGGACAACATTTTAAATATTTTTATTATTAGCGATAACTGTTTAGGTGTTGCTGATGGCATACCTGGTAAAGCAATTGCAGATGGAGTTACCGTATGCGCAACTGCATTTGGTGGTATTGATGGTACTACCTGTAACTTAGGTACTGACCCCTATTTTGGTTTGGGGAAAACATTGGTACACGAAATTGGCCATTATTTTGGTCTCTTTCATACTTTTCAAGGAGCTTGTGACGACGAGCCAAATAGCCCCGGACCATATAATGTTGACGATACACCGCCTATAGCTGCCGAAACAAGTGGCTGCCCTATAGGCTGCAATACAAGTTGTGGCGATGTTGTTGCTTCTGCAAATTTTATGGATTATGCTGATGATGCTTGTATGGGTTTATTTAGTATAGACCAGGCTTTAGTAATGAATTATTGGGCAAACACTCTATTTGGAGCATCACAATTTAATTGTAATGATAAAAAAACATTAACTGCATTAAATAGTGTTTGTAATAATAATAATTGCACCATTATTTGTCCTTCAATAGTTAACAGCCAAATTGATATTGTTGAACAGTATTGTGGTGCTGTAAGCAACTTATCTTTCCCAAACCCTAAAGCATTTGGCCTCAGTTTAAATGCAGATAGTAACGGTGAAGTTTTCACCTGGTCTGTTAATAATTACCTTAGCCAAGGTGGTACAATTGTAAACACACCTTTTGATTTAAATACTACAGATTGTACAGTAACTGAGCAAACTTATTATTTAAATATTGAATGTTATAACAATGCTAATGCCGCAGTATTAAGCGGTGGAACTTTTAAAATAGAGGCTTATCCTGCACCTATTAATAATTTAAGCGCCTTAGTTAACATTACAAACGAAAATACTTGTGGCGAACCACAAATAAGCCCAATAACTGGCTGTGAAGACTATATATCAATTACGGCAGCTAATACCAACCCATCATTTCCAATAAACTCAATCAATAGTAGTGTAGCTAAATACACAATAAATTTTATTTCAAACCCCAATGGGCCTAATTGTTGTGATATACCTGACTTAGAGGGAGAGTTATTAGAAAATGGCGATTTTGAGCTTGGAGCTATAAATTGGATTGAAACAGAAGAAGCACCTCCTGGAACGCTCTCTTCTTCACTTTATGGTATTATTGGTACATCCTTTGGTACATCTTTTAACTTAAATGGATCAAGCGATGCTTGGTTTGGTGGTTTTGGTAACAACACATTATTATCTCTTGAACAAAATATTGATATTCCTCCATGCGGTGCTTTAAGCTTATTATTCGATTACAAAACAGATGGTTGTACAAGTACCAACGATATTATATTTTCTATTTTAATAAACAATGTAAACATAGCTACTTTAAATTGTGATGATGCTACCAATGGAAATATAGTAACCTACGGGCCAATTGATATACCTAATAACTATTTGGGAAATGTAACAATACGTTTGGAAGCCCTTGAAGAAGGAATTAACTCCTACACTAATTTTTTGTTGGATAATATATCTCTTATAGCAAAAGATTGCCCGGAAGCGCTTTCCTGCAATGAAGAGATAAGTACAAATTATAATTGCACAAATACGACCTGCGATTTTTCTTTAAACTTAACAGGCAGCACCAATACTACGGAGGTTTTTCGAGTTGAAAAAAATATAATTTCAACAGTAATTATAAATGCAAATGTAAGCTATTTAGCGGGTGAACTTATTACTTTAAATAGTGGTTTTAATGCAGGTAAAAACTTTGATTTTGTTGCCAAAATAGAAAATTGCAATTAACTTGAAGTGCTTAAATTGTAATTTTATTTGATAAATTGGAATAGTTATATCAACGGTTTTGAAGCCTATTTAAAATTAGAAAAAGGCTTAGCATTTAACTCTATTGCCGCTTATAAGCAAGATATTTTAAAACTGGTTGAATTTTTAAATGTACACAAAAATGAAAAAACACCACTGCAGTTAGAAGCAAAAGATGTAAGTAATTTTATTACATATTTAAATCAGTTGGGTATTCATCAACGGTCGCAAGCCAGAGCAATATCTGGTTTACGCACCTTTTTTAAGTATTTGTTGTTAGAATCACTTATAGAAATTAGTCCTTTAGAAACTATTGAAAACCCGAAAGTACCAAGCCATTTACCCAACTTTTTAAGTATAAAAGAAATTGAAGAAATTTTAGCTCTAATAGATATGAGTAAGGCCGACGGGCAGCGAAACCGAGCAATTTTTGAAACCTTGTATGGATGCGGATTAAGAGTTTCTGAATTGATAAATTTGAAAATAAGCAATTTATATCTTAAAGAAAATTTTATAAAAATTATTGGAAAAGGCAACAAAGAGCGTTTAGTACCAATAAATACTGAAGCCTTAAAATTTATTATTGACTATAAAAACTATATTAGAAACCATATTACTATTCAAAAAGGAGAAGAAGATCTGCTATTTTTAAGTCGGCGAGGTAAAAGACTTAGCCGCCAATATATTTTTATAACCTTACAAAAATTAGTGTTAAAAGCAGGTATTCAAAAAAAAATTAGCCCACATACTTTTAGGCACTCCTTTGCCACCCACCTTGTTGAACGTGGCGCAAGTTTAAGTGCAGTACAAGCAATGTTGGGCCACCAAAGTATAACCACCACCGAAATTTACACACACTTAGATAGAAAATTTTTAAAAAAAACTATTGAACAGTATCATCCAAGATATAAAAAACGCAACTAAATATTTATCGGTTTGCCAAAAGTAAAAAAGCAAATTTTACCCCAATTTATGCCGAAACCAAAAAATATGGATTCAGTAAATTTTCTTTATTGTATAAAAGTGGAGTCATTTCAGGATGTCGCAAAACTTTACCACCTGCCGCTTCTACAACTGCTTGTCCGGCGGCAGTATCCCACTCCATAGTTGGTGCAAAACGTGGATAGAAATGAGCTAAACCCTGCGCTACTTTACATAATTTTAAAGAACTTCCGGCTGCAATAAATTCTACGTTTTTAAACTTTTGCTTTTGTTCTTCAACAAACTGTTCTGTCTCTTCATTCATATGCGAACGACTGCCCATAATTACAACTGTATCTCCTTCTGGCTTTTGTGCACTTATACTGGTTGCTATATTGTCACCTCTTTTATACCATGCTTTACCATTAGGTTCAGCGTAATAAAACTCTTCAGTTACTGGTACATAAACTACTCCAGCCTCTAATTTTCCATTATTTACTAAAGCAATATTTACAGTAAACTCATCATTTCTCTTCAAAAATTCTTTAGTACCATCCAAAGGGTCAACAATCCAACAATAAGTCCAATCTTTACGGTCTGCATAGTCAATTGTTTTGTTTTCTTCCGAAATAATAGGAATATCTATACCCAAATTTTTTAAGCCAGCAATAATTACATCATTAGCAGCTTTGTCGGCAGCAGTTAGCGGGCTTTTATCATCTTTGTACTCTACCTTAAAATCTGTACGGTAAATTTTCATTATAGCTTCACCAGCCTCTTCTGCAATTTCTAATACTTTACTAAAATCTAAATTTTCTATCATCAGTTACTTATTTTTTCTTTTTAAGATGCTTTAGCTAATTGGTCGTAATTTTTAAAACACTTTATTAAACTATGTTGCCAAAAAGGGATGCTTATACCGTATTGTTTCACAATTTTTTCTGTTGAAAGCATACTATAAGCAGGTCGTTTTGCAGGGGTTGGGTATTTTACCGTTGGTATTGGATTAATTGTGCAATTAAAATTTCCCAATTCCATTATTGATTTTGCAAAATTGAACCAACTTATTTTACCAGCATTAGCATAGTGCAGTATTTCTGTTTGGTTAAGTGTTTTTACTTGTGGTAATATTTGTAAAATGGCATAAGCCAAATCTTTTGCATAAGTTGGGTTGCCAATTTGATCGTTTACAACATTTAATGCTGCTTTCTCGTTTCCTAAACGGCACATTGTTTTAAAAAAATTGTTACCGTATTCAGAATATACCCAGGCGGTTCTAATTATTACAGCCGGAATATTATTGTTTACCAAACTTTGTTCGCCAAACGCTTTCGATCGGCCATAAGCACCAATTGGTTCAACTTCATTGGTAGTGCGGTAAGGCTGAGTGGCTTGTCCATCAAAAACATAATCAGTAGAAATATGAATTAATTTTGTGCTGTTTTGTTGACAAATAACCCCTAAGCTTGCAACCGCTAAATGATTAATTTTGTCAGCCAAATCCATTTCTTCTTCAGCTTTGTCAACCGCAGTATATGCAGCACAGTTTATGCAAAATTTTGGTTGGTGTGCTTTAAAAAAAACCTTAATTGCTGTATTATTTGTAATATCTAAATTTGCTTTTGTTGTAAAAATGAAATTATAATTAGGAAACAAAGGTGCTACATCTTTTATACATTGCCCTAATTGTCCATTTGCTCCTGTTATTAAAATATTATCTAACCTCATACACAAAGTTTTTTTTACAATTTTCAAAGCCTGGGCCTTCTTTGTCTTTTTGTGATAATTGCACCAAAGCTTGCGGTACTTTCCAATCAATATTTAAAGTTGAATCTAAAGGATGAATACCTCTTTCGTCGGCCTTACTATAAAAACCATCACACTTATATTGAAAATCTGCAATTTTACTAATTACCGAATAGCCGTGAGCAAAGCCTTTAGGTACTAAAAGTTGCAATTTATTTTCAGCACTTAATTCTATACTAAAAGATTGCCCATAAGTTGGAGAGCCTTTACGTAAATCGACCACCGCATCAATTACTTTGCCTTGCGTAACTCTAACCAGTTTTGCTTGTGCATTTGGATTTAGTTGATAATGTAGGCCACGCACCACGCCATATTGCGAACGTGCGTGATTATCTTGCACCCAATTATAATTTAATTGTTGGTTTTGATGTTTTTTCAGATTCCAACTTTCAAAAAAGAAACCTCTCTCATCTTCAAAAACAGAAGGTTTTAATATTAATAAGCCAGGAAATGCTGTAACTTCAAACTCCATTTATCTATTCATTTTTTAAAGCATCTTTTACAATTTTATTTAATACAACAACTATTACTGAAAAAAAGAATGTAAGTACTAATACTGCAAAAATAATTAAAGGATAGTTGGTTTTATTTTCTTTTAAAGGAAAAACTGGCCGATCAATTAACTGCAATATTGGAGTTTGGTTAATTAAATTAAATTTTGCCAATTCTAAGTTTTTAACCGATTCAATATAAGCTACATTTAAAGCTTCTAATTCATTGGTTTTTCGTAGCTGATTTAAGCGGCCTTCATTTTTTACTTTAAATACATTTTTATCACTCAATATTGCCCACTCCGCTTCTGCTCGCCTAAGTGCATTTTGTAGCGAATCGTTATAATATTTTACAATGTCGAAAGTTTCACGTTGTTTTTGATTGCTTTTAGAAATGTAATATTCAGATAAAGTTTCGTATAAATTATCTAAATATATTTTTGCAAAGGGCTCTGAAATTGATTTGTAATTAACCTCTACAATACCATTATCTGATGTGCCGGCAGTTAAATGATGTTCGGTAATTTCTTTATAAATGTCTTGTATAATTTTATTTTCTTCAACAGTAAAATTTTCATCAGCTTTTGTTTTAAAAACAATGTTTTGCAATGCTGGTTTTCCATCGTACCAGGCTTTTGCATTAAATTCTTTTATAAAATGATTAACTAATAAATCAGTTTTTTTGTTGATAGTGTCAGTTTTAAACAAGGCGCTACTTATTATTAGTCTAGTAAAAAGCAGTTCAATAATTTTGTCTGCATCAACTCCTTCCGAACCGCCCGACATACCAAATTGCCCCATAATTTGCATTAATGGAGCGTAGCGATTACCTTTCTCTTGGTTGGTCATTAGGGTTAACTTTGCGGTGTAGGTATTTTTTCTAATAGAAATATACCAAGCAGCTAATGCACCAAATAAAATTAAAAAGAAAAAGAAAATGTACCACTTTCTAAAAAGCTCCTTTACATAATCCAAAATGGTAACGACTGAATTTTTCAGCTGTTCATTTTGCTCTGTCGCTATGCTTTTTTGTTTTTTGATAGACTCTATTTTTTATTAGTTACCGTTAGAAAGTGCCTGTTGTAATAATATAACCAAAGTTAAAACAGGTATTGCAGCTGCGGTTACGGCTTCAAAGTTAAATGGTTGGCGATTTTCTCTGCGTTTTCTATATTCTTGTTTTTTACGATCTTTTAAATCTACAAAAATGCTTCCGCCTTTTTCTACTGCCGGATATTGTTTAAACAACAAATAGTTTTGTGTTTTTAGCACCGCTCCATTAGCTTGTGTTACTAAAGTAGATGCTTTTTTAGCATCATCATCAAAACTTGCAGTATATTTATTAATATAATATTTTGCATTTTTACCACGTTCCCAAGGCACGTTAATTTGTTTTAGCGTATCAATTCCTGGAAAATTAATTGCACCTGAAATAGTTACAAAATCTTTTATTTTTGGAATATAGATAGAGTCGCCATTAGTTAAAATATAATCATACCTAAGTAAATCTGCTTCGTTTCTACTCGTACCAATTTTATGTAATTCTAAAATTACGCGGCCTAAACTGTCTTCACTTCTATATAAAGAAGCGCCATCTTCAAAAGCATATTGTGTTAAGCCACCTGCCCGGCGAATTAAAGCAGTAATTCGCTCATTTTTATTAACTAATGAATATTCGCCAGGATAAACTACTTCGCCATAAATTTTTACATTTTGTTGCAATTCAAAATTGGGTGAAGTGCGCACAAAAATATGATCGTAAGGTTTTAATACAAACTTTTCAGAGCCATCTGGTAAACTTAAATCGTGGCTAATTTCAATTTTACTTATTACAACACGCGATGCGTTAACACCATCTTTCAAAATAAACTGCCCAGGATCATCTTGAAAATTTAAAACTCTTGAAACTTCTATTCGGTTATTGGCTGCTTCTTCTTTTAAACCACCAGCATAAAAAAGTAAATCTTTTAAGGTTAAACCTTCTGCAAAAGCATACCTATCTGGCACGTGAACCGCACCAGAAATGTTGACATGAAAATTTTGCTTAAAGTTTTCTTTGTTTAAAATTTGAAGGGTATCTAAATCATTCAATAAAATATTTTGTTTTGATTTTGGGTTTTTAAGTACTTCTTTTACATTAAAAGTACTTACTTTATTTTTTAAATTTTCTCCACGGCTAAATACATAAGCACGTGCTACATACGCTTCTGGCAAAACACCATTGGCACGCATTAGCAAATCAGATACTCGTTCTCCTTTGCTCAATTGATAGCGACCTGGTATATTTACAGCTCCTTCTACTTGTACATAGTTGCGCAATATTTCGGGCAATTTGTAAATAAAAACGCTGTCACCATCTTCTACTTCAAACTTAGCTTCCTTATTTAAAAGTGCTTCATAGTTTACTGTTAATAAAACTTCTTCACTATTTTCTACTCGCTTAATAGCAATTGCTTTGGTATGTGCCAATGGTTTTAAACCCCCTGCATAATTCAATAAATCAAGTAAGGTCTCTCCTTCTAACATTTCGTAAGTAAAGGGTCGTTTTACTTGCCCTTCTACTGCTACCAAATTTTTTAACGTAGGCACAACCACATAATCATTTTCTTCTAAAAAGAAATCTTGCTTACTATCTGGCTTTGTAAGATATTTGTATAAATCGAATGTTTTTACGGTTTCTCCATTGCGCTTTATAAAAATGCTACGCAGCGAACCCATATTGTTAGGACCTTCAATTGCTACCAAGGCATTGTATACTGAGTTAATGCCTGGAAATGTGTAAGTACCTGGGTTAAATAACTCTCCCACTATATTTACATTTACCACTCTTGAATAGTTGAGTGTAATATTTAAACTGGATTTATTTAAATCGAAAGAACTACTGTATTTTTTCTTAATTAATTCCTTTGCTTCTTTAAAAGCTAAGCCTCTTAGGTTAATACGGCCAACTAATTTAGGGTCAATACCACCTAATTCGTCAATTACAAAACTTCTACTATAATCTACCTCACCCCAAATAGCAATGTTTAATTCATCGCCTGTGCTTAGTGTGTAATTTTCGGGTATTCTGGTTTTTACTTCGTCATCAAAAAGTTTTAGCATACTTTTTCTAAAAAAAGCCTGGCCATAAACCGATTCTTCAGGTAAGCTTAATGCTTTTTTTATGAGCATTTTTTGCTGCAAATCAATTAATTCTTCAACATCTTTTAACGAAACGCTGTCTTTTATACCAAGTTCTTTTTTCTTTAGCTTATCATACATTTGTTGAATTTGAACTAAGCTATCTTTCTGTAATTGCAGGCTGGTAATTTGCTTAATCACTTCATCGGGCACTCCAATTTTTTTTAATTGATCTGGACTTAGCAATAATTTTTGCTCTATGCCTAAGCTATCTTCTGACAGTTGCATTTGCTCTTCTAAAAAGCTATCATAATCATTGGTGTTGAATAATTGCTTTTTGTATTGATCTAATAACTTTTCTTTTTCACTTTTATCTGTACCAAAGCTATAATTATTTTGTGCAGAAATACTGTTATTTATTAGAAATAAAAAAGCTAATAATAAGCCAATAAACTTAATTGTATGTTGAATATGAAATCTATTTTTCACAGCAGACAAAAATACAGTTTAAATTGGGTATTTTTATGAATTAAACTTTATTAAAGCTTGAATTTAGTAGAAGAAATTTAATTGATAGGTAAAATTTAATGTACGTAATGAAGTTTAGCATCTTTCTTTATATTAATATGAATATATATATATATATCATTCAATGCCAAATTGACCTTAAAATGTAACACAAATTTAGTTTTAATGTTGGTAATATTTTCGTTTTGGTTATCGGCATCTTCATTTAAATAGAAAGTTTCATTTACTGTATCTTAGCCATCACAAGCCAAAGTTGAGTAAGGCACATTAAATATTTCGTTATTAGAAACAAAAGCTCTGTTAAGTAATTTAACCGTGACATTACCTTCTGTTAATACTTTGTATCGGTATTAAACAAATTGAGTTGTTCGGTATTGTTAGCAGTTTCATCAAAGCGTTCTAATCTGTTGCCAAAAATCAGCTTTCTCATTTGTTCCAGCTGAAATTTGAGCTGTACATTTTCTGCTTTTAAAGCTTTATTTTCTGCAAATACGGTTGATGGCATTACAGCATAAATATAAGAAATTGATAATATACTACCAAAATTAAATTTGAGAAAATTGAGTAGTTGGTTAGGTGCTTACGAAAATTCATTTGTGGTTACGAGGGATGAGACTGGGCTAAATGCTTGATGGAATAGGTTTTAAAAAAAATAGGGATGTCGTTTTTTAAAGCGAAACAGTAAAGCTTGTGTAGATTCAATTCTGCTTTTTAAGATAGCACCTTTCTGCTAACTCAGCCCGCCACTTACCATAATGCGAAAATGTGTCAATCAGGGCTAATTCAAAAAATTCGCTCCATTTCGTTAATTGTTTTTTATGCACTTTTGTGCATTAAGTTAAAAAAAGCTATCTTTACAACAAGCTTTAGGGGTGCGCTTTATGCAGCTGAGATCATACCCTTAGTACCTGATACAGTTAATGCTGGCGAAGGGAAAAGCAATTGACTCATCTGCATTGGCATTTTATTAAAATTTTATTATATGAATATTTTTATAAACGATAAACTACAAGTTGTTGAGGCAGTTAATGCCTACGATTTGTTGCAAGAAATGGGTATTGAACAACAAGGAATTGCCTTGGCTTTAAACCAAGAAGTAGTTCTTAAACATAATTGGCAAAACACTACCCTAAAAGAAAACGATAAAATTTTAATATTCACCGCTACAGCAGGTGGATAGTTTAACAAACTAACATAACTTTAAAATTCTATAATTCACATTCTAAACATCTAAAATATAATGTATAAACAAAAAAAGATATAACGAAAGAGATAGAAGCCATAGTTGAGCATAAAATTGATGTAAAATGCTAATAGCTGTGTTTTGAACAGCTGAAATCCGTTATCTAATAAAAATAATATGACAAAGAAAATAGAAGCCATACCATCAGAAAGCACCCTAACAAGAGCAGGTTTTACTGCCTCAAAAAAAATATATGTAAAAGGTGAAATAGAAGGCGTAAACGTAGCGATGCGCAAAATTACCTTAGAAGATTCGCCGGCGATGTTTGCTAATGGTGAGTTTGCCAAACCACAAAACGAGCCTGTAACAGTTTATGATACAAGTGGGCCTTATACCGACCCTAACATTGAAATTGATGTGCGCAAAGGTTTACCTAAACTTCGTAGCGAATGGATTACGAGAAGAAATGATGTAGAACTGTTAGAAGATTTCACTTCTGTTTATAGTAGGGAGAGATTAGCCGATCCTAAGTATAAAGATTTTGGTTTTCAACATGTACCCAAACCGATGCGGGCTAAAAATGGGGCTAACGTAAGCCAAATGTATTACGCAAAAAATGGAATTATTACGCCCGAAATGGAATACATTGCCATTCGTGAAAACCAACAAATGGAATTGATTAAAGAAATGGGTACTGTACACGAAGGCAACAATTTTGGTGCGCATAAACATACAAAACCTATCACACCAGAATTTGTTAGAGACGAAGTTGCCAAAGGAAGAGCTATTATACCCAACAACATAAACCACCCCGAAACCGAACCGATGATTATCGGGCGAAATTTTTTGGTAAAGATTAATGCCAACTTGGGTAACTCGGCTGTTAGCTCAAGTATTGAAGAGGAAGTAGAAAAAGCCGTTTGGGCTTGCCGTTGGGGTGCTGATACTATTATGGATTTAAGCACCGGTAACAACATTCACGAAACCCGTGAGTGGATTATTAGAAACAGTCCGGTGCCAGTAGGTACGGTGCCAATTTACCAGGCCTTAGAAAAAGTAAATGGAAAAGCCGAAGAACTGACTTGGGAAATGTATAGAGATACTTTAATTGAACAAGCCGAACAGGGGGTTGATTATTTTACCATTCACGCCGGAGTTTTATTAAGATATATACCAATGACGGTTAATAGAGTAACAGGTATTGTGTCTCGTGGTGGTTCTATTATGGCGAAGTGGTGTTTAGCGCATCATAAAGAAAGCTTTTTATATACCCATTTTGAAGATATTTGTGATATTATGAAAGCTTATGATGTTGCTTTTTCTTTAGGCGATGGTTTGCGCCCCGGTTCAATTGCCGATGCGAATGACGAAGCGCAATTTGCCGAATTAGAAACTTTGGGAGAACTTACCAAAATTGCTTGGAAACACGATATTCAAACAATGATTGAAGGGCCAGGACATGTGCCGATGCATATGATAAAAGAAAATATGGACAAGCAGTTACAGCATTGCGATGAAGCACCTTTTTATACACTTGGGCCTTTAACTACCGATATTGCGCCGGGCTACGATCACATTACTTCGGGTATTGGAGCGGCTATGATCGGTTGGTTTGGTTGCGCAATGTTGTGTTATGTAACGCCAAAAGAGCATTTGGGCTTACCCAATAAAGCAGATGTTAAAGAAGGGGTCATCACCTATAAAATTGCGGCTCATGCTGCCGATTTAGCCAAAGGTCACCCGGGCGCCTATTATCGCGATAATGCTTTAAGCAAAGCCCGTTTTGAATTTAGATGGAACGACCAGTTTAACCTATCGCTTGATCCTGATACTGCCCGTGAATACCACGATGAAACTTTACCAAGTGATAATGCTAAGGTGGCTCACTTTTGTTCTATGTGTGGCCCTCATTTCTGCTCTATGAAAATTAGTCAAGAGGTAAGAGAATATGCCAAAGCTAAAGGTGTGGATGAGCAAGAAGCCCTTCAACAAGGGATGGAAGAAAAAGCTAAGCAGTTTGAAGAAGCGGGTAGTGAGTTGTATGTTACCGAGGATGAGGTTAAGGGATTGATGGGGTAAAAATAAATTAAAATTATGTTGATGAAACCGTACTGTCAAAATAAATTTTGACAGTATTTTTTGTGGAAAGTTCGAGGGTTTAATATAATGGTTTCATTAAAACTATTTAAAATTAACAAGTCTTTATCACCAGTAATTATATAATTGGCTTTAGCATATTCGGATAACTGAAGGATGTTGTTATCATCTTTGTCTCTGCAAACATTAGGTAGTTTATTTATTGGCTCAAGAATAGTTGCTCTATCTTTTATCAACTGAATGATATCATCAACATCAGTAGGTTCAATTTTGAATTTGTTTAATAGTTTTTCTGTAAGTTTGTTAAGTATCCAATTAGATAATATTATGTTTTCATAAACTGCACAATATTCAAATATTTTCGCTGCAAAACCTTTAAAAACAAAAGTGGAAATTAAAACATTAGTATCAATGACAATCTTATGTTCTTTCATCATCTATTAATTGACTAAGAAACTTGATCGAAAATATCTTGCTCATTTTGATAACCTAATTCTTTAAATTTTGGGGCAATTCGTTGTCTTACGGTGTCAATTTTATTTAAGAAAAAGAAATCTGAAAGTGCCTTTATGATTAATTCATTAGGTTTCATATTTAAGGCTTTCGCATTATTTTCTAATTGTTCTTTTAACTCATCTTGAAGTTCTATTGATATTGTTGACATTTTATTTTTTTCTAAAGTTAAGCACTTAAAGTCAAAAAGTCAATTATTTTTCATTTGTGGTATTTCTTATTGTTTTTTCAATAATAGAAGCGACAAGTCATTATTTCAATACGCTGCAAATCTTTTGTTGAACCCACAATTCTATAAACTAAACGATGCGCTGAGGTAATTCTGCGCGACCAATATTCTTTCAGGTTTTGCCGTAATGGTTCAAGCTTTCCAATACCTTTAGAAGGGTCTCTTTGAATAGCTTTAATCAGATGATGGATCCGTTCAACTATTTTTGGATCATCTTTTTGCCAATTTAAATATTGTTGCCAAGCTGTTTTAGAAAACAAAACATTCATTCATCCTCAACCTTAAATTCGATCGTATCGTTTCCTTCTAATTCTAACATGGCTTGCTCCATTATTTTTCTATTGGCAGGTGAGGATAACAAATATTCAGTTTCTTTCATGCTGTTGTATTCAGATAAAGTCATTAAAATAATGGCTTCTCTGCCACCACTTCGAGGAACTATTAAAACATCTTTGTTTTCATCAAGCTCATCAAAATAAGTCTTCATGTTTGATCTTAAATCTCTTAAAGTTGCTGTATTCATTACAAAATATTAAGCTTATTACAAATGTACATGTTTGTGTACTATTTAGGGTGTTTATTTTTTGCAATTTTCCAGTATCGCCCAAATCTAAACTGGGAATTGCCGTATTTTTTTTATCTTTAAGAATTATTAGAAATTCAATTAATGAAAATAAAAAAGCTAACTGCTAAAAACTTTAGGTTATTCACCGATTTGGAAATCAATTTTCCAGATGAAAACTTTATTTGCTTGATTGGAAATAATGGGAGTGGTAAGAGTGCGGTTTTGGATATTATTAACTTGAATATTAGGCATTTCATTAACTACATAATTTTTAAAAATAAATCCAAGGGTTCAGTTACTTCAAACTTTAATTTTAGAGATGATGATATTTGTCAATTTAAAACTAAATTTGAAACAGAAATGCAGTTTGAGTTTGAAAATCAAACTAGTACATTCATAAAAAATGATTTTTCAAAATCAGGAAAAGGTAGAACAACTTCTATTAAATGCGACGAAAGCTACATAGATGGATTGTTGAATAGACTAATTGATGAAGATTCAGATCTTATTAATTCTATTCCTATATTTCTATTTTTTGATGCAAAAAGATTAGAAAACAGGATAACTGAAGTAGCAAATTTAGATAATTTTTCAGAAGAAGATTTAATTTCTCCTTTTCTAAAAATTTTGGTTGATGATAGACATGTTTCATTAAAAGTATTTCAAAAGTGGTACATTTATGAGTTTAACAGAGAAAACTCAATTAAAGCTAAAGAAAATAAAAATAATTTTTCATTACCTAATTTGACTCCTTTAAGAACTGCAGTATTGAATTTTTTATCACATTTAGAAAAGCAGAATTTCCTTTCACTATCAGTTATAATTGATGAGCCAAATGATATGATAGCTTGGGAACATGGATCATCTTATGTTACTTTGGAAAAAGAAAATAAAGAAGGTGAAAATTTCAAACTCAGATTATCTCAATTATCAAGTGGTGAAAGAATGATAATATTTTTAGTAGCCGAAATAGCGAGAAGATTAACTATTTCTAATAAAAATAACAAAGCCGAAGCCCTAAACGGTAAAGGCGTGGTTTTAATTGATGAATTGGATTTGCACTTACATCCCAATTGGCAGCGCAATATTGTTGGGGCTTTAAAAGCCACTTTCCCAAATGTTCAATTTATTGTTACCACGCATTCACCACAAGTGTTGAGTAGTTTAAAAGCTACTGAAATTATTGAAATTGATGGTGATAATGTATTTAGCCCAAGTGTAAACCCTTATGGTAGAGATACTAATAATATTCTTTCAACGGTAATGAATGATGGGGCAAGATCGAAAGACCGAGAAGCATTGATTAATTCCATCTTCATTAATTTTGCTGAAGATAAAAATGAAAAGGCTATTGAACAGTTTGAGCAATTGAAACCAATGTTAAGTGAAGATGATCCTATCATTGGCAGAATTGAAAGCATTATTAAAAGAAAAGAAATACTTAATAGTTGAAACATATTATTAAACAAAAATCTCCTGCTGAATTTGAAGCTTGGAAGAAATTTAAGCCACGAACCCGATTTGAAGATTTACAGAGTAGTGATTCAAAAGAAGAAGGTGAATTTGATTATTCAACTAAAAAATTAAAAGCGGAACTATTAAAGGAACAAAATAATTTATGCTGCTATTGTAATGCAGCAATTAAAAACGATCACAATACAACAATTGAACATTTAAAGCCAAAAGTAGGTGCAAAAAACCAACAGCTCATTTTTGATTATGATAATTTGTTGGCTTCTTGTAATGGAAACCGAAAAGAACCGAAACCAAGAGATTTACATTGCGATGCTGAAAAAGATATAAAGTTAATTGAGTTAACTCCTTTAATGTCACAATGTGAAACAAAAATTGGTTACGCTGAAAATGGAGCTATTTTTGGAATATCAAACAAAGCAAAAGACACTATTGGAAAATTAAATTTAGGCTGTGCTAAACTAACAGGGGAAAGAAGTGATAGAATTTACGGGAAACTTTATAAAGAAATTGTTTCTGAAAATTCGGAATTCGATTATAACGATCCTGCAAATTTTGAAAGAATTTCTAAACAAGAAGCAGCAAAACTATTCAACGAACTATCCAAAACAAAATCTGAACCTTATATCATTGCTATCTTACAAGTTTTAAAACAAAATTTTAATCTAAAAAATTGAAAACCTTGTGCGCTATTCCTTTATCACAATTTTATTGTTTTCTGCTATGTTAAATTCTTGCCAAGCCCAAGCCTTAAAAACCCACCAATGGCAAAACCGATTGATATTGGTGATGGCAGATGATACTTCCAACCTAAACTTTAAAAAACAAATTACCCATCTTACAAAAAACAAAGAAGCACTAACAGAAAGAAAACTAATAATATATAAAGTGTTTCCAAATCAATATAGTAAAGGTTTGGAAATTGTTGAGTTAAAATCATCAAACGATCTTAATAAAAAATATAACCCAAAACAGAAGCCCTTTAAAGTGGTGTTGATTGGTTTAGATGGCAGGGTAAAATTGAAGCAAACTGAAATAATAACTATTGAACAGCTCAAAAGTATAATTGATGCCATGCCTATGCGAAAAAATGAAATGAGAAAAAATGAATAAACCAAAACTGATAATAATTACAACCAATGATATACTTAAAAATGAAGCAGATGCCATTGCTCAGTTATTTGAAAATGGTTTAGAAACTTTACATCTACGTAAAAAAACTTTTTTTAAAAATGAACTGAGTGAGTTGATTGAAAGCATTGATAAAAAATGGCACAACAACATTGTTTTACATACACATCCGCAATTGGTGATAGCTTACAATTTAAAAGGTTTTCACTTTAATAAATCTTATACATATAATGAACACATGGCGGAAGCTTTGAAACAAGCTAAAAAAACTTTAAGTGTGTCGAGCCATTCAATTTGTGATATGAGTGAATATAGTTTAGAAGTGGATTATCAATTTGTTAGCCCTATTTTTGCTTCTAACTCAAAACAAAATGCTAACGACATAATAGATCATACCAAACTAAAAAATTATTTGATGCTGAAACCCGGCAGCCAGTTTATTGCCTTAAGCGGTATTGCGCCAGATAACATTTCAACAGTTATAAATTTGGGTTTTGATGGCGTTGCTGTTTTGGGTTATCTTTGGAACGATTTTGAAGAAGATCAAAACATTGACAATTTAATTAAGCGGTTTTTAAAACTACAAAATGCCTTAAATTTAAAAACAAAAATTTGAACATAGCACAATTACATATCATCACACAACACCTCAAAGGCTTTTCTCACTTAGCGCAAATTGAAGCGTTGAAGAAAACAAAGGTTAAGTGTATTCAATTGCGGGTTAAAAATGTCTCACATAGCGATTGGTTTGAAATTGGTAGAAGTGCAAAATTATTATTAGCAGATACCAACATTCAGTTGATTATAAATGACAATGTATATTTAGCTAAAGAAATTGATGCTGCTGGGGTGCATTTAGGTAAAGCCGATATGCCAGTTGAAGAAGCCCGTGATATACTTGGCCCAAATAAAATAATTGGCGGTACAGCAAATACTTTTGCTAAAATTGTGGCGCTAAGTAAAGCTGGTGTTGACTATATTGGCTTAGGCCCATACAGAAACACCGCTACTAAAAAGCAGTTAGATCCTGTTCTGCAACATTTCGGTTACGAGGTAATTATGAAAAAAATGCAGTTGCAAAAAATAAAAATACCCGTAATTGCGGTTGGCGGTATTGTGTTGAATGATGTTGTTCCGTTAATGGTTGCTGGATTGCATGGTGTGGCGGTTTCATCAGCTGTAGTAAAAGCAAAAGATGTTGCTGCCAGTTTAACCAATTTGACCGAAGAAATTAATAAATTTGCTTTTATACAAAAATAAATAATGCAACAATTAACTATTGCCGATAAAACTTTTGAGTCGCGCTTATTTACTGGTACAGGTAAATTTGGTAACCACCTTACTATGCAGCAAGCTTTAATTAGTAGTGGCACGCAGTTAGTTACGGTTGCCCTAAAGCGTGTTGATGTAAAAAAAGCGGATGATGAAATGTTACAATATTTACAACATCCACAATGGCAATTATTACCCAACACCAGCGGAGTGAGAGAAGCTAAAGAAGCGATTTTTGCAGCGCAGATTGCCCGTGAAGCTTTGCAAACTAATTGGCTGAAATTAGAAATACATCCTGATCCACGCTACTTAATGCCCGACCCTGTGGAAACCTTAAAGGCTGCAGAAGAATTGGTAAAGTTAGGTTTTGTGGTACTACCCTACTGTCATGCCGATCCTGTTTTGTGCAAACGCTTAGAAGATGTTGGCTGTGCTGCCGTTATGCCTTTGGGTGCACCAATTGGTAGCAACAAAGGTTTAAGCACTAAAGATATGTTGGCAATTATTATTGAACAAGCTAAAGTACCTGTTGTAATTGATGCTGGTATTGGCGCACCAAGCCAAGCAGCTGAAGCCTTAGAAATGGGTGCTGATGCAGTTTTGGTAAATACCGCTATTGCAGTTGCTGGTAAGCCTACCGAAATGGCCAAGGCTTTTCAGTTAGCGGTTGAAGCTGGTAGAATGGCTTATGAAGCACAATTGGCGGGGCAGGTAAATATTGCGGAAGCAAGCAGTCCGTTGACTGCTTTTTTGGGTTAACTCAATTGCCCAGCAACAAAACCTGTAGTCCAAGCAGCTTGAAAATTGTAACCGCCGGTTATTCCATCAATGTCTAAAATTTCGCCAGCGAAATATAGGTTTTTGCAAACTTTACTTTGCAGGGTATTTAAATTTACACTTTGTAAACTGATGCCACCGCAGGTTACAAATTCTTCTTTAAAAGTAGTTTTACCGCTAACTTCATACACATCGTTACATAAAATATTAGTGAGTTTATTTATGCCTTTTTTACCCAATTCGCACCATTTTTTATCGGCTTTAAGCGTGCACTTTTCAATTAGGTATTGCCACAAACGGTTAGGTAAATCATAAGGTTTTTGTTTGGTTATTGTTTTGTTAAGATGCTGTGATGCAAATTCGTTGAGGTGTTGATAAACCATATTATTATTACTTTGGTTTACCCAATTTATTTGCACCTTAAATTGGTAATTTTTTTCTGCTAAAATTTTGGCACCAAAGGCAGATAGTTTTAGAATTGCTGGCCCACTAAAGCCCCAATGGGTAACTAACAATGGCCCTGTTGATTTTAGTTTTGTGCCTTGTATATGAGCTTGAACTGGATTGGCCACTAAACCCATTAGCTGGGTAATTTTATTATTGGGTATATTAAAAGTAAACAAAGAAGGTATTGGGTTTTCAATTTGATGGCCTAAGTTTTTTAACCACAACAACCCGCTTCGCTTTGGTGAACCACCGCAGGCTACAATCACTTTATCAAAGGTTATAGCATTGTTTTGTTTTGATAGTTGTAAAACTAATTGATCTTCTTTGGGTTCTATTTTGATAATGTTAGCACCGGTTTCAATTTTTATGTTTAGTTGTTGAACTTGTTGTGTTAAGCAATTGATAATGCTTTGCGAGTTGTTTGATATTGGAAATACCCTACCGTCATTTTGTGTGTAAAGTTCAACTCCTTTATCTTCAAACCATTTTTGGGTATCTGTTGTGTTGAAAATTTGTAAGAGCTTTTTCATTGCTTTGCCACCTCTTGGGTAGGCTTTGTGTAAGGTGCTTATTGCGCTCGAGCCATTGGTTACATTGCACCGACCACCACCTGATATTTTAACTTTGGACAACAGCTTTTGTGTTTTTTCAAAGATTATTACCTCGGCATTAGTATGTTTTAATTTGGCATTTATAGCAGCAAAAAAACCTGCTGCGCCGCCGCCTATTACTGCTACTTTCATTTAAAAATTGGCTACAAAGTAACGGATAAATAATTATTAAATTAGAGTAAATCACTTGTTATAAATAGCTTAAATGTTTTGTTTGTAACTATTCAGTAAAGGTCAGTAGTCAGACCGCTTCGCTGTCAAACGTTAAATAAGTTCGGTTGAGTGAAGTCAAAAACGTTTTTTGCCCATATTAAGTTTGACGTCTAACGTTTGACAATGAAATGGCCTGACTTCTGAATAGTTACTTTTGTTCTAAAATAGGTTTACGCAAAAATGTATAAATTATGGAAAAACAAGAAAAGACTAAATTTATTAAAGCCGTAAAATGCTAGAGATATTCAGAATGGCTTGGGCGAAAATTGTTGAAGAATATTTAGCAAGGGACAAACCTAAAATTGCATATTCATATTGCTATTAATTTTATTTTTTAATTTTATATGCAATACAAATTATGGGATTGAACTTGTCAAGTATTTTATTTTTCACAAGACAAATATAGATTATAAAAGTTGTATATACAACTTTAGGGCTTAGTTTTAAATTAAATGGCTTTGTATTTGCGAGCTTATTAAAGTGGTGCGAGGTTAAATTTTTAGCCTTGATTGTAGTGGTTATACCGTTTTGCAGCTTGGCCTTTTGCGGCTTGGCAACGGTATTTGAACGCAAAGCAAGCTGCCCGTTCGCAGACTGTTTTATTGTTTCGCTTCTAAAAAAAAATAGTTTATTGAGCTCTTTAAATTATTTCAATTAATATCTGTAATTTTGCTAAATGAAAATTTTAATTATAGGTGGAAATGGAACTATTGGAAAACCAGTTACTGCACATTTTAAACAAGAAAATGAAGTAATTGTAGCTGGCAGAACAAGCGGTGATGTTACTGTTGATATTGCAGACAGCGCATCATTAAAAACTATGTTTGAGCAAGTTGGCAAGTTAGATGCGATAGTTTGCATAGCTGGTGAAGCTAAGTGGGGGGCATTTAACGATTTAACTGAAGAGGACTACCACATTGGTTTAAAAAGCAAGTTAATGGGCCAGGTAAACGTAGTGCGTATTGGTAGAGCTTATGTTAAAGCTGGTGGTTCTATAACATTGTCAACTGGTGTATTGGGCGACGAACCTGTTGAAAAAACGACAAGCGCCGCAATGGTAAATGGTGCTATTCATAGTTTTGTTAAGGCGGTTGCTTTAGAAGTTGAAAATGGTTTACGGGTTAATGTGGTTTCGTTAAATTTGGTTGAAGATTCTTACGAAAAATATAAAAATTATTTCCCGGGGGCTAACCCTGTGCCAATGAAAATTGTGGTAAATACTTATATAAAAAGTGTAATGGGTAAAAATAATGGTGAAGTTTTAAGGTACTATTAGTTTAGTTTTTTTAAGTGAAATTTTAGGATGGTTTTGCATAATTTAGTATTTGGTAAAGCAAACTAACTGGGTTTACATAGCAAACTTTAGAGCTTCTGTTTGGCCGCTTAACTCGGCATACTTTTCCAGTACTTTTATACAAAGCAAATTTTCTAATTGGTTGTTTTGGAACTGCTTAATGTATTCATTTGCCTTTAAAATAATAGTTTCTGCCTCCCGCACATTTTGACTGTAATAAGTTATACATTCTTCTAAGTTGCTATAATCATCATTTAGTAGAACATAGTGTTTGCCGGCAGTTAAAGTGCCTTCCATAAACCAGGTTTCATACTTAGGCTTAGGCATAAAACACAAACTGTTTGAAGAAAGCACCCACTTTAAATTAGTAGCTACATCGTTACCTTCTAAACATAAAACAAATTTATATTGTAGCTGCTCGCTAACAGACATAAACCCTTTTTGCCAGGCTACATTTTCAATTGGTGTGTTAGTTTGCCCAACATTGCAAAGCGGGTGATGGTAAAATTGGGTTACAAAATTTTTACGCAAAGGCCAATAAGCGCCGCCACGCCAAACCAGTTTATTTTGTTTTTCTTTAAATGATGTTTTATCATTAACCCACTTAAAATGTCTTCTTTTATTTAGCTTAAATAAAACCGAATTTTGATTGTTGCCCAAAATTGGCCTTGCTTTTATAATTGTTGGATGAGCACTTACATTGGTATCATCGCCAAATAAGTAAGTAAACTTGGTAGCAGGTTTAAAATAATGTAAAAATTCTTTTAAATCGAAATAATAACCTGTGCCTTTTGTTCGCTTAAATTTTTTTATTGAAGTTGTGTTAAGCGGTACTTCAAATTTTTGACTTAACTTACAATAGTAGTTAAGCCTATAGTTAATAATTTGCGGATCAAATTGCTTTTCAAGCTGTTTCAATTTTTTGTATTGATGCTTGAAATAAGCCTCTGGCAAAGCATTATAAACAAAGTTTTTTAGGTAATAAAATAGTTTCACGATAACAACTAATCATTAGTTTCTCGGTGATGGCGCTCCATTAAATATAATAAATGGATTAGGTAAGCAAACAAAGGCCCGGCAATAAAAACACCAATAATATCGGGCATAAATACCGAATTGAAAATAGTTAAACATATGCCAAAACCAATTAAGGCCGCAGAAGCAGTTAAAAATAAAGCAAATTTAAATACAGATTTATGTAATGGCACACTAAAGGTTTTTGTCAATTGATATTCTACAAACTCGCCATCCATTGTAAGTTTATGGGCTTTATTTTTAATAGAAATCATCATAAATAAAGCCATAATTCCAGTTAACACCATCCACTGATAACGAGTAGGTACAACCGGGTCTTCTTCTGGCTCTAACCAACTTTCTTCTTCAGCCTCAAGTGTTTCATCAGTATTTGTTGCTTCATCAAGTTCTGTTTCATCAAGCTCTGTGTTGGCTGGTTCATTTTCTTGCGCAAATGTTGTTGATATATTTATGGTATTTAAGCCAATTATAATAAGGATAGTTAATAGTAGTTGTGTAGTAAATAATTTTTTCATTACATCAATCTTCATAGTATAATTTTATTTTAAAAATGGGTTGTTTAATTTTTCAAAACCAATATTGGTAGCTGGCCCGTGGCCACAATACACCTGGGTATCATCTGGCAAAGTCCATAATTTTTCGTTTATGCTTTTAATTAAATTGTTAAAGTCGCCGCCAGGCAAATCGGTGCGGCCAATGCTCATTTGAAATAATACATCTCCACCAATTAAAGTTTTGGCTTTTTTATTATAAAAACAAATACTACCTGGCGAATGTCCAGGTGCAAATAATACTTTGAGTTCAGTATTACCAAATTTTACCGTGTCGCCATCATTTAAAAATACTTCAATAGCAGGCGAGGGATTTACATTAATGCCCATTGTTGGCCCGTAAACTACGGTAGCTTCTAAAACAGGCTTTTCTAACTCGTGGGCTTGTAAAGGCAGTTTATATTTTTCTGCAATAAACCAGTTACCGAGTATATGATCTATATGGCAATGCGTATTTAAAAATAAAGTTGGGGTAAGTTTTTCTTTATCAATAAAGTCTATTAGCGCTTCTCTTTCAGCGGCTTCATTACAACCTGGATCTATAATAGCACATTGTTTTGTTTCATCATATAAAATATACGTATTTTCAGAAAAAGGATTAAATATAAATTGCTTAATTTGCATTATAGTTTTTATAGGCACAAAAATAAGTAAATTTTACTTTTTACTTTAAATTAAAATAATAACGTTGCCAATGTTAAATAGAGAAGATATGAACAAGATTTATTTTTATTTATTAATTGCAGTAATATCAACAGTTTTATGGGGTTGTGCTAATAATGAAGCAACCAGTAGTAAAACAAAAGAAAGCAATAACAAAACAGCCACTATTGCAGATAAGGTTCGTGATACAAAGGAGAACGAATTTATAGCTCCACAAAAAGATACTAACCTGCAAGAAGTTAGCCTAAATGAGTTAAAAGCAAAAAAGGTAGATGGCAAAGATTTAATGTTTTATAAAGATGAATTATTTACTGGTAACGCTGTTTATAATATGAAAAATGGTAATCCTTTTACTTTAAACGGTTATAAAAATGGATTAAAGCACGGCTATTATGCCACCTGGTATGCAAATGGTAATAAGCAGCAAGAGGGTTTTTATAATAATGGCCTGCAAGACAGTATTAATTTAGAATATTACGAAACTGGTGAAAAACAACGGGAACACCATTGGATAAATGGCAAAAAAAATGGGGCTTGGTTAAGCTGGTATGAAAGTGGCGCAAAATGGACACATCGCGATTTTAAAAACGACCAACTACACGGCAAAATATATGTTTGGGATGAAGATGGCGTGTTAGGTAAAGAATACGATTACAACAATGGTGTATTAACCAACCAAATTATGCATTTTGAAAACAATCAATAATAATAATCATAACTATTATTACGGATCAATAATCGTCTACTTCATTTAAAAAATAGCCTAAAGAAAACTCAAACAAAGCACTACGATTTTCTGCATTAGGTATGCCATAAGTACCAGCAACTAAAAAACGTGCATATTTACCACCAACGGTAAGCCTTATGGGGTGAAATTCATCAATAGCAGAAAAACCTGTAGTATTGTTATCTTTATTAAAATCTAACTCTTGAGAGTACGATAATGCTAAAAAAACCAAGTCGTCATATTCGCCCATTAATGTAAATTGAGTTAACATATCCTGATTTTCCATTTGAGCTATTATGCTTGGTTTTATGCTAAAAATATTTTGTATTGGTATATCACCATCAATAGTTACAAATAGCTCATTTCTGTAGCGTACAGCACTTGCATTAGAGTAAAATTTAAATTCCGGTTGGTTGTTATGATGCATAGCTACTCCAATTTTTACAAAAGGAATATCTATCATTACCCCAATATCAACATTAAGTTTTTGTCTCTTTTCGTTATTTTGTAAACCTGGGTTAAGCCCATTGTTGTTAGAATTTGACCGTAAAAAACCAGCAGAAATACCACCTTTAAGTTCAACTAAATCAGCTAAATTAAAAGTATAAGCAGCCGTTAAACCCAAGTGCATTTGACGGTCGTATAATTCTTGAAATTCATCGTTATTATAGCTGAAAGTTACTCCAATTCCGCCATCATTTAAAGAAGGCACTAAGCCTTTTACATAAGCAAAGCCGCTATTGCTATTAGTAACTCTAAGGCGTGGCGCAGAACGGAAAGCAACACCAACACTCGGTTGGCTATGATCGCCAACAAATGCAGGATTTACTGAAAATGGATGAATAAAATGTTGAGTAAGATAAGGATAGCTGGTTCTACTAAACTGAGCTACGGCTTCCGTTGAAAAAAATATTGAATAAATGCAACTTAATACTGCAAATACGTATAAACCTCTATGTAAATGTGACATATTAACGACAATTAAAGTGTAAAGTTAAAAATATTAGCTAACAAAAACTAAAATTAATTAACGTTGTATAAATTTTACATTTACAAAAGCTCTCAGCATCAATTTATACAAGTTTATTTATACAAGTTTAGTTGAAGTGTTTGTTTTTAGTTAAACGGCAAAACTTTCGCCGCAACTACAGGTTCTGGTGGCATTAGGGTTTTCAAAATAGAAGCCCTTGCCATTGAGCCCTTCAGAAAAATCTAAGGTAGTGCCTGCTAAATATAAAATACTTTGTACATTGGTAACTAACTTCATTCCGTTATCCTCAAAAGTCTGATCTTTTTCTTGCATATTATTGTCAAAAGTTAAATCATACGATAAGCCAGAACAACCTCCTTGCAAAACACTAACCCTTACAAAGTAATCTTCCCCTTTGCCTTCGGTTTTCATAATTTGATTAACCCTGTGTTTTGCTTTGTCCGAAATTTGAATCATAATGCAAAGATAAATGCTTTATATTTAAGTTCTCATTTTTAAATTAAGTTATCAAAACAATGAAAAAAATTGAACATATAGGCATTGCTGTAGAAAATATTAAAAAATCCAATGAATTGTTTGAATTGCTTTTAGGCCAGCCACCTTACAAGCAAGAAACCGTAGAATCAGAAAATGTTTTAACTTCTTTTTTTAAGATGGGAGAAACTAAAGTAGAATTATTGCAAGGTTTAACAAAAGGTGAAGATGCTATTACAAAATTTATTGAAAAAAGAGGAGAAGGAATACATCATATTGCCTTTGAAGTAAGTGATATTGAACAAAAAATGAAAGAATTAGAAGATAAGGGTTTCAAATTAATTAGTAAAGTACCTAAAAAAGGCGCAGATAATAAGTTAGTTGCATTTTTGCATCCTAAAAGCACTAATGGAATATTAATTGAGTTGTGCGAAAGCATAGTTTGATCAAAAAATTAACATTCATTAAATGTTTTGATGCAATTATGAAATTTTTTCTAAAATTTTATTTAATTTTTAAGTTATTGATTATCAGTATTTTAGGTGAATATTTAGTGGTCAAATATTTTTTTTCTTCAAAAATATACAACTTGTGCAACCAAAATTAAAAAGAAGCCCTCTTTATATTGACTTGTGTAATATTGCTGAGGGCTCCTCAAATTTTTGAGGGGTCCTTTTTTTTGTTTTAATAGTGTTACTTTTGCTATCAATACATTAGACGTAACATTGAGCAAAAGGATTACAGAACAATCTTCAAATTATAGACATCTTGAAAAAATGTCTGCTTTAGAGCTACTACAATCTATCAATTCAGAAGATGCTTTAGTGGCATTAAAAATTAAACAAAAGCTCCATCAAATAGAACCTGTTGTTGAACAAATTACTGAGCAACTTAAAAGAGGAGGTCGTTTATTTTACATAGGCGCAGGTACTAGTGGACGCTTGGGTATTGTTGATGCATCAGAATGTCCACCAACATTTGGCGTACCACATAATATGGTAATTGGTTTAATTGCAGGCGGAGACAGCGCAATAAGAAAAGCAGTTGAATTTGCCGAAGATGATAAAATGCGCGGTTGGAAAGATTTACAAGCTTATAAAATTGATACAAAAGATTTTGTTATTGGTTTGGCCGCCTCTGGCACTACGCCTTATGTAGTTGGTGCTATTGAAAAATGTTTTAATAATAATATTAAAACGGCTTGTATTACTTGCAATGAAAATTCTCCGCTGGCAAAGGCTAGCAAATATCCAATTGAAATAATTGTTGGACCTGAGTTTGTAACTGGCAGCACCCGAATGAAAGCTGGTACTGCACAAAAATTGGTTTTAAATATGATTTCTACTTCAGTAATGATAAAGTTAGGCAGGGTAGTTGATAATAAAATGGTTGATATGCAACTTTCTAATGAAAAACTGGTAGAAAGAGGAACAAAAATGGTAATGCAAGCTTTAAATATTAGCAAAAACGAGGCAAAAGAGAAACTACTTAAAGCCAAAAGTGTGCGTGGCGCTATTGAAAATAAAGACTAAATGAACAGCCGAAATATTTATTTTGTAGGTTATATGGGCGTTGGAAAATCAACTATTGCCAGAGCTTATGCCAATAGAAATAACTTAATAGCAACAGATTTAGATAAAATTATAGAACAGCAAGCAGCAGCTTCAATTAGAGAAATTTTTGAACAAAAAGGTGAAGCTGCTTTTAGGCAAATTGAACAAAAAGCATTAATCGACTCATTTAAATTAAACAATCAGGTAATTGCAACAGGTGGAGGAACACCAATACACTTTAACAATATGGACTTAATGTTACAGCATGGTATTGTTGTTTATTTATATTTAAATGAAGGCGTTTTATACTATCGTTTAAAAGAAAAAAAAGCTACCCGACCATTAATAGCCAATATTGACGATGAAGATTTGCGAGATTTTATTGAAAAACATATAAGCCAAAGAAAACCAGTTTACGAAAAAGCACATTTTAAAATAGATGCCTATCCATCAATAAGAGAAGTTTGTGCAAGCATCAACTCAAAAATAAATTTAAGGTTTACAGCAAGTTAATTTTAACAAGTTCATTTTAAGCCATATATTACCGACCAATAAACTGATACATTATGGGTGAAGAAAAAGTAACTATACCCAAAAAACAGGAGTTACAGCATTTTGTTAAAAACATTTTAAATGATGTTAGGGTATTAGAAATGATGCTGGAAGCAGATGTTTTTGATACAGAAACCATACGAATTGGTGCTGAGCAAGAAGTATGTTTGATTGATAAAAATGGCAAACCTGCCATGAATAGCCTTCAAATATTAGAAAAAGCAAACAACCCATTATTTACCACCGAATTAGCGAAATTTAATTTAGAAACCAACTTAAACCCTTTAGAATTTAAAGGCAAATGTTTAAGTGAATTAGAGAAAAATATAATTGATCTTTTAGGTGAAATAAAAACAACCGCAAAAGAATTTGATACCAATATTATATTAGTTGGCATTTTACCAACTATAAGAAAGTTTGATTTAGATATTGAAAATTTAACGCCAATACCTCGTTATCACTCCTTAATGCAAGCCTTAGCTAAATTAAGAGGTGCATCAATTGAGTTGAATATTAACGGTATAGATGAGTTATTATTTAAACACGACTCGCCTATGTTAGAAGCCTGTAATACAGGTTTTCAGGTGCATTTACAAGTTGACCCAAATGATTTTGCTACTAAATATAATATTGCCCAGGCTATTGCCGGTCCTGCTTTGGCAGTTGGTACTTTTTCACCATTACTTTTTGGTAAGCGGTTATGGGCCGAAACAAGAGTAGCTTTGTTTCAACAATCAATTGATACCCGTATAACGGGCGAGCATTTTAGAGATAAAAGCCCCAGAGTAATGTTTGGTAATCGCTGGTTAGAAAAATCAATCATTGAAATTTATAAAGAAGATATTTCTCGCTTTAGAGTGTTGTTAAGAAATACAGAAGAGGAAGATTCTATGGCTAAATGGTTAAATGGCGTAACCCCTCATTTAAAAGCCTTGCAAGTACACAATGGAACTGTATACCGCTGGAACCGACCTTGCTATGGCGTAAACAACAACGTGCCACACTTACGTATTGAAAACCGAGTATTACCAAGCGGCCCAACCGTAAAAGATGAAATTGCCAATGCAGCTTTATGGTTAGGTTTAATGAATAAATTAGATGATTATTACCCAAATATTGCAAATAGGTTAGAGTTTGATGATGCCAAAACCAATTTATTTTCTGCCGCACGCAATGGCTTAAATAATAATTTTATTTGGGTAGATGGGAAACAAATTCAAAGCCAGGAGTTGCTGTTAAAAGAGCTGATACCTATTGCAAAAGAAGGCTTAGAAAAAGCTAAAGTTAATAAAAATGATGTTAATTACTATTTCGATTTATTAGCAGAAAGAGTAAAAAGCGCAAAAACTGGCTCAAATTGGATGTTGAATTCTTTTAACAAATTAATGAAAGAAACCACTAAAGATGAAGCCATTAGTACTATAGTTGAAAATGTTGTAAAAAATCAAAATACTGAACAACCTGTACATACTTGGCCATTGGCCGAAATAGATAATTTCAATACCTGGAACCCAGATGTATTTTTAGTAGAAGAATTTATGACTACCGATTTAGTTACTGTTCAAAAAGATGATATAGTCGAATTAGTATCAGAAATGATGGATTTTAAACACGTACGCTACGTTATGGTTGAAGATGAAGAGCATAATTTAGAAGGCTGTGTAACGGCGAGAATTTTATTAAGATGGTTTAATAAAAAACGAATAACTCCAAAAAATGAAATTGTTATGGTTGAAGAAATAATGAAAAAAAATCCAATAACCATTACACCAACCGACGCTATTTCGAAAGCTATTAAAATTATGGATGAACAAAAAATTGGTTGTTTACCTGTAGTAGAAAATAACAAGTTAGTAGGTGTAATTACAGAATATGATTTTAGAAAAATAGCTTCTAGATTAATTACTCGTATTAACAATCTAAAGGCTAAATCTTAAATTATATTTTTTATCATTCCTTTGTTACCAATAACGTATATAAAATAGTAAGTTGGTTTAAGTTGGCTAACATAAATTTTAAAATATTTTAGATTGTTAGAAATAGTATCAAATTGCTGGGTAATCTTGCTATCAATAGCAATTATTAGCAAAGTCTACAATTAAAAGAAAACCGCCGGCTATGTTGCTAATTTAACCACAAACTAGCTGACCGACGGTTGAAATATGAGAACTAATAATTCATTTACATTTAATACTTTATTCTTAAGAGCCGCTCAAGTGACTAAGTTTTCATTTATTTAATAAATAGTATTTTTTAAGAAAAATTTCGCTTATATATTTTTATAGTAATTTTCTATTGGCTTATCCAACACACTATTAAAAGTGTCCGCTGAAATAGTTTGTAGTTTTAAATACATTCATTTTTTTTAATTTAAAAAAGTTTAACGGTGGAGTAAATGTTTTCTGGATGGCTTTTATGACGAATTTTTAGATTAATTAAAATTGGTTGTTCAATACTATATAAAATCTCAGCTGGAAAGTGAGTGCTTGCATCAATCACACCTAATTTTCTACCAACAATACTATAAATGTTAGCTCCCATAAAATCAACTTCGTCTGATATTTTTTCTATTATAATTTTTTGATTATTCTTAAAAAATTTGAAATTTTGTAACAAATTGGCGCTGTCATATTTGTTAGATGCTATTTTGTAGCCTTGCTCAGAGTTGCTCCAATTATCATTATCATTAATCTCATCTTCAAAACCAGAGTCAATAGTGTTATTATCCATAACGTATGTTTTTACAGTTACATAAGTATACGGTCGAATTGGTTGACGTAAACTTGCAACTTCTGGCCAAATAATAATTACGTTGGTAGTATTTGAATTAAATTTAGAAGTTGAAATTTGAAATTGCTTTTGTAATAAAGTACTGTCTCCCGGATGTAGAGTAATATTTTGAACTTCTTCGGTTTCGAAACATTCGTTTATACAAGTTGATGGTTCAAAGCTTTCAATATCAAAATAAATTGAAATATCTTTCGCAATAGTTTTAAAACCTTCATTTTTTAAATACGCAGACAATATTATAGTTTCTCCTATTTCAATAGAATCAGGAAACTCTATATTTACCAATTTTAGATCTATATTTCTATTATCAGTTTCTTGAGCTGTAGAAAGAAAAACGACAAACATAAATACTGGTATAGCCAACATTTTCTTTAGCAGCTTGCTACAAGAAGTTTTAAATTTAGTTTTCATATTTAGTTGTTTTATAATGGCTATAAAAACACCTCAAAGATGATTTTTTTTTACTATAAAATAATACAGAATTTTTATTGATCTTAGGCGTTCAAAATTGCCATAATGGATATAATTATACAATTAACAAAAGATGAGGTAAGAAGCTTTAAACTATATTTAAAGAAGTATGCCTCTGGAGTAGATATGTTGTTAACAGAAAAATTATTTAATATATATCGGAATAACTCCGAATTAAAAGAGTCAGAATTAAAAAGGCTGTATTTTAATGATATAAACAGCAATACATTTTACCAACTAAAAAGTAGAATGATTGAAAATTTATATAAAAGTTTGTTACAATTAAATTATAAGAAGGATGAGAAGATTTTGATTCAAAACTATTTAATTTTAGCGGAAATTTTTACTTATAAATCTGCCTTTTCGGTTGCTTATGATTTACTAAAAAAAGCAGAAAAAAAAGCAATAAAAGCTAATCGCAATTATTTATTGCATTTAATATATAACGAAATAATTGCTTTAAGTTTTCAATATTCAAAAGTGCCTATTAACAATTATATTGAAAGAAAGAGAGCCCTACTTAATAAATTAAATTCAATAGACGAATTTACCTATATATCATCAAAAGTAACCTGGTTTTTAAGAAATTCTAATTTTACAGCTAGCGGTATATCAATATTAGATGAGTTAGAAACTATTAAAAATAAAATTGAGAAGTTTGATTTAATTGAGAAAAATTTAAACTTAAAGCTTGAACTTCAAAAAACTATTAGAAACATATTATTGCAAAAAGAAGATTATGTATCGTTAGAAATATATTTGGATAGCACCTTAAAAGAATTTGAGAAAAATAAATTATTTAATAAAGCCAACTTTAACCATAAAATTGTAATGCAGGTTTGGCTAATTAATACACAATTAAAATTAAAAAAATTTAAAGTAGCAATTATAAATACTTCTCTATTAAGTGATAGCTTAAATGCATTTAATAAATTATACTATAACAACTATGTATGGACCTACTATCAATGCAAATTTATTGCAAGTTATTATGGTGGAGATTTAAAAGCGGCTTTTGAGTTGCTAAAAACTGCAAAACAAGAAAAGGTATTAGCACAATCGGATCAGTTTAATTTATTTTTAAACCTAAACTCTTGCATGATTTTTTATTCGAAAAAGGAATTTCAAAAAGCAAACATTTATTTGAATAAATTGTTAAATCCTCAAATATATGCAACTCTCCCAGCAGAATTAAAAATGTATATATATATTGTTGATTTAATTATGTACTTTGAAAGCAACGATTTTGATTATCTAATTTACAAAATAAATGAGTTTAAAAGAAAGTTTAGAAGCCCTCTTAAAAATATAAAATACAATAGAATTAAAGAATTTATTAAAATTTTAAACCTGCTGGCTAAAAAACCAAATCCTTTTCAAAATATTAAAGTAGTAAGATTAATAGACCAATTTATTTTAAACTCTGCTGAATACCAGCCAGGCTCAAACGAAACCATAGACTATAAAATTTGGTTATTATCAAAAAAAAATAAGCAATCTTATTATGAGCAATTACAACTTGAATTACCTTAAAATAAAATATTAATCTTTAAAAAACCAAATTTTTAAATTCGAAAAAAATTTAATATAAATAATCAATAAATTTTTGAAACCTAAAAAGTGAACTTTATGTTTTTGAATTCAGCTAAAGAAATCAACTTTTTAATATTAAAAATCATAAAACGTGACTATTTTTTGCCTAAGGTGAGTAGTTAGTAAAGTTATAGCAAAACTTAGTTTTGCTATAACTTATAAAGCATATTAGGTGCCTAATTAAGTATTCAAGTAGATGTTGGATTAAATTGTTTCCCAAGTGTTTTCGTGCTTTTCACCTGCTACTGCAATTGTTCTACAACTTAGGGTTAAATGTTCTTTTGCACCGTCTTTTATTGTTACATTACCAGATGCTTTACCATCAAATGCCACAAAATCTTCGGTGTAGCCTACGCAGTAAGCGTCTTCAAATTTTAGGGTTTTTAATGATTGTCCCTGGCTGTCGATGAATTCTATCTCTCCAGATTTTTTTACATCAGATGCAACCATCCATCCGTAACGTTTTTCGCTTTTGGCTGACATTAAAGATACGTTGATTATACCACCGCGTACTTCGCCTGCTGGTTGACCAATGTTATCAATATTTTGATCGAAAGAATAGGCCAAGTTAGTTACTTCACTTTCTTGTCCGTCACATTTAAATAGGGCTTTAATTACTGCTGCCATAATTTTAATTTTTTAAATTTTATAAAAGTTGTTTAAATAAATACACTCTTATATTCCTGCAGTAAAAGAAATGTTATCAGTTTGGAGTAGATTTTTTAAAAAAAAGACAAAATCTTTTTTAAATAAGTGAAATTAACTATCCTAATATAAATAATTGCTATTTAAAAAAACATTCCAATAAATTTTTGGTTTGCGAATTTGCTGGCCTTCGGCATAATAGTATGGTGTGCCATTGGGGCAAAGCATTGGTATGTGTGGATTGATGATACCTTTTTTGGGGTGGTTCATTATGGGGTTGTCGTGAATAAGTTTGTTTTGCATAAAATTTCGAATTTGATCGGCATCAATACCTATTTCTGCGCCAAAATTATAGTTTTTATATTGATGATTTAACCAGCCTATGCTTAATGTACCTATTGATTTATTTCCAAAGGTGGCTTGTCGCATATCTTTATAACCGTGCTTAAATTGTGGATTTTGTATTAGTGGTACGTTGCCGCCATATGGGTCGCCGGTATAGTTAATGTTTTTTATAAAAAAGCTATTATTTTGACTACTTATGGCAAAGTAAACTGCACCTGTTCTAAACTTTTCAATACCTTTAAAGGCGAGAAAATCGTTTTCAAATTCGTATTGAAAAACTTGATTTACCCAACGTAAAATGCCCGAATTTTGGCTGGTTTTAAACTGATCAAAATACCATAAATAGCTGTAACCAACTTGATTGGCATAAGTTGTATTATTTAAGAAGTGTTTGAAACGTTTTTTTTGATTACTATTATAAAGATAATTTGCTCCTGCTTCAATGCGCAGTTCTAAACCTTTTTTTTGTGTACCAAAGGCTTTGAAATTATAGTAGAGCTGGTTGTTTAAATGAAACAAGGCTCTGCTATAGCTTAATGCAACGCCAGCTTGGAGGCCAACACTTATGTTATGGCTACCTATTTTTACAGCTATTAATGGTGTGGGTAGATAGAGTTTTAAGTTATTTGCTTTAAGGCTTGTTGACAATATATTGAACAACAATAAAAACGAAGTTAAGCAAAATAAAGAATTAGAAAAGTTAATGCGAGGCCTTGCACTTTTTGTTTTAGCCCCGATTGTAGCGTTTCCGTTCACGTAGTGACGGAAGTAGCGTAAAGCGGGTGTGCCATTTTTTACGTGTAACCCCATTTCGCTTCTAATAAAAAAATTACTGTGCCAGCGTAAAGGTTAGTCGTAAACCTGCTCTGGTATTGGTATTTGCAAAGTTGTTTGGTATGTGTGGGTCGGTAAACATACGCTCGTAATAGAGGCTGGCATTTAAGCGGTCGTTAACCACATAATCTAACCTTGGTGCAATACTGTATGATATTGCGCCTTGGGTTGGTTCGGCCAGCTCTTGATCTACTCTATAATTTATGGTAATATCGTTACGATAAGTGAAATCGAAAACAAAATTGAGATCGTTGTTTAAGGTGAAATTTTTACCAAAGAGACTTACATCAAAATCTAAGTTTTGAAAACGGTAGCCCAAACCAAAGGTAAATGCATCTGAGCGAGTTTCTATTAACTGATAATCAATAAAGCTTAAAGCAAGGTTACGTGACTTTTTGTAGTCAATTGTGGTAGTTAAGCCGCTTTTTAAGCTTATATCAAACCCAATTAGTGGTGAAAACGATTCGGTAAGTATTAGGGCAGGAATATCGTATAAAGGATAGTAATTACCCGAAAGGCTGTCAATAACATAGCCATAACCAAAATCTCGCCTTAAAAATTGCCCATCTTGAAAAAAGGTACCTTGATCCTCTTCCGTTACTGTACCATCAAAGTTTTGGTTTGTTTGGTAATTATTAACCGTAAAGGTAGAGCTGTAGCCGTGCTTTACACTAAAGTTTGATATTACATTGCGTAGGTTACCCAATTTAGTTAAACCATTGTAAGTAAGTCTCCAATTGGGTAAAGGTATATAGGTAAATGGGTTAGTTTTTGCGTTTTGAACATTTTGCCCTGTATAAGCCGCCATAAAAGCAGGTATTAAAACATCTTGCGCATATGGGCCATAACCTTCAAAATAGTTTTCGGCATCAATGGTATCGAATGGTGCAGTAAAGTCTTGTCCTGAAAATTCATTTTCGTTTGCCAATCGTTGTGCTATTGTTTTTCGGTTTTCTTCAAACTGATTAAAGGTTTCAGAAGCACGCTCAAAATCTACCTTTTTAAACAAGGTTTTAACTGGTACGTAACTAATGCTGTAACTACCTAAATCAACTGGGTTTAATGTTTGAAAATCGCTATTACGATCTATTTTTTTAAACCATTCCGAATGATTTCTGCCATACGACATTGTAGCGTTTAAATCTATTTTTAAATCAGGCAAAGGCTCTAAGGTTGCTCTTACATCAATTTTTTGATTTTGATTTTGTAAAACTTGATAGTTGAGTGTTGTGTCGGAAGTTATCCAGCCTTTATTGGCAATAGATGGTAGCCAGGTATTCAGGTTGGGTTGCCTGCCGAATATGAAATCTAAACCTGGTGCATTATTGTTAAAATCTTGTCCAAAAAATTGCGGATCATCTAAAAAGCCAGGAAGAGAGGTAGAACGATTATCACGATAGGTAAGCGATATTTGTTTAATACCAGTTAAAACTCTTAAAAGTCCTTTTACTATTTTATTATCACCTTTTGGCACCTCTGGTTGTTCTTCTTCTGCCACTTCTTTAGGACCATCTTTATTTTTCTTCTTTTTTTGTGCAGTTTGTCTTCCTCTACTTTCTAGCTGTTTTAAGTATGGTATTTTATTGTAGAGCGTTCTTAATTTAATATCACCTCTCAATTCAAAATCTTGTGTGTTGCTAATGGTATTACCCAAATCAATGCTATCAATTACTGCAAACGGGCCAACTTGCCAGCCATAAGTATTGGCGTATTGTAATTTAACATCTATCCAATCGGTTAAGGGCAATTTATCTAGCGGCAATTTATAGCGAATGTTTAAGCCTTGTCTAAAATCAATGTCTCTGCCTAAGGCCAATATGTTACGACGTAAACTGTCTCTTTTGGCCTTTGAATCACGCGGACAGCAAGGTTCATCAATTTTAGAAGAGTTGCTGGCGTTATAGTCTATTGAAAGTGCTTTTGATAAGTCGTATCGTAAATTATAATTTCTACCCCAAATAAAGTTTTTATTGTAGGTTGGTTTTATATTTAAATCTCCAATTAAATCTCGTAGCCTAATTTCTTCATAGGTACGGTTTACATCGGTTCTAAAAGAAAGAGTGTTTGGTATGGGGTTGAAATTAAAATCTTTTATTAAAGCCAACCACTTACTATCGGACTTAATTAATTTTTTAAATGGTGTAATGTATTTTGGTTGCAAGGAATAATTATAGCCTAACGAGCCAAAATGTGTTTTTTCTTTTTCTGATTCTATTATTGGATCTCTGTAATCTTGTTCGGTATAGGCATAGGTGGCATTCCAGTTTTCTATATCGTAAATGCGAGGTTTTTTCTCACTATTAGTTTTAACTTTTCTAACATTAGTTAAGTTAATACTTTTAATTTCATTAACGGTTCTGCCATCTTTTCTATATTGCTTTCTGGCTGCTTCCGCTACTGCTTCCTGCCCGTCGGTTTCATTTAATACTCTTTTATATTCGTCATCTACGCTATCATCAAATCTAATATCTGTTTCGTATGGGTCAAATTCCGGGTCACTTATTGAACGGGAATAATCGGCTCTAAATGGAATTTTAATACCCGATTCTTTGGGGAAAAACTTACCCAACTCAAGGTTAAGTGCGCCAGCATATTCGTAAAAAGTATCTTTAAAACGCTCATTTACTTTTTGTTCTAAAGTACCAAAACCGTCGGTATGCATGTTACCAGAAAGCACTAAGTTACCCCAATCGGCAAGTTTCACATCAACAGCAGCAATTGCGGCATATCCATCACTTTCATCAAATTCGGCTAACGCAAATTCGTTAAACCAAACTTCTGTACATTTTTCCAGCCCATCATCATCATCTGCATTAAGGTTAGATTTGCTGTTTCTATCTGGGTTTCTAATACCCAACATTATTGTTCGTACAATGCCTAAATCGGGCGTGCCTACTACACTAATATTACTAAATATAGTGTCGTTACCAATTGGTTCCGGATTTCGTATTATTTGGTGAATTCTTTTTTCTGTATATCTTCTTAAATTTGAAAAGCCCGATACATTACGATTACGCTTTACGTTGATCAGGCTATCTAAAGCCAAATCAATCATATTTTGCTCGGGCCACACCAACTCTCTTAATACATTTTGTAATGAATCGGAACCTACAAAATCTCCCATCACATCTTCCGGGTCGGTAATTTTTAAAGGAATTTCGTATTCGTAGTAGTTTTGAGTAAAATCTGTACCTACTCTTATAAAAGCGGTTACATCGCCGTCTTTCAATTCATTGGTTGTGTTTAAACCTTCCTCGGCATGCATTAATAATTTAATGCGCTTAAATTCTCTAAAATCGTAGTTTAAGGTTTTAAAAACTGCTCGGGCGTCTCCATCACTTAGGCCACAAACTTGCAAAGACATTGCCTGCTCGTTTTGCAATACATTATTACCAAACGAACTTAAAATTTGCTCTTGTATAATACCTGGTGGTAATACATAAGGTACTGGTGTACGGTTCACATTTTCTTCTAAACTTACAGAGGTAACATTAAAAGTGGCATCTTGCCAACTGTCACTAACTTGAATTTCGCCTGGTTCTCTAAGGTTATATAAGTATCTTCTCCATTGGTTTCTTACCAAATTAACACCTTCAAAACGCAAAGTTACCGGCACTTTAAAGTCGGTTAAAAACATACGCATAAAACGGATTGAGCGAAAATCAGCTATTGGACCTACTTTATTGCTATATTCTTGTATAGGAATTTTAAAATTATACCAGGTTACTTCACGCATACCTCCATTACCATCTGCTACCATAGCAGTTTGTACGTTATTAATGTACGAGTCGCCAACATCCATATCTTTAAACAAATCTACTTTATATTCAAAATAGGCTTCGTTGGTATTAAGTGTGTTGTCTTCATTTAAATCTTCCATATCTGAATACGGAAAAGTAGTTCTAAAACGATTATTAGTATTGTTAACTGGTGAATTACCTTCTGGGTTATTAAAATTTCTGTAAGTGTCTAAAAGTTCTCCATCTTGTACTTCTGCATCTCTAAAGTGGTTGTAGTTATCATTAGATGGATCGGCATTAATTTGATCTTTTACTGTTTGGTTAAGATTTGAGGCATTAACAGCATCAATATATTCTTTAAAAACTTCTCGCTCTCCTTCATCATTTACGCCATCTAAACCTACATCCTGGGCAGTTCTTTCGTCTGGGTCGGTACTTAAACCAAATGTATTACTAATTTGATTTAGTGGCACTTCCCCCCAATTAGAAGATGCTACCGAAGCAGAAACATTGTTGGCAATAGAATGTTCTCCAAATTTTAAATTATCTTTTAAAATATCTTCTGAAACTTCTCCTAAGTTAAAATAAAGGCTTCCACCAAGCAAACTTTCATCTACTGGGTTATCTACATCCTGAATAAAGGGATCCATTAACCAAAACTCAATAAATTCTGTATTTGAGGCTTCAAAATCAGTATTACTACCATTTCTTAAAGAACGCATAATACCACCCCATCTATCTTCTGGTCTACTTAAAGAACCATCTTCATTTAAATCATCAACGTTATAATTATAAGGTCCTTTTATGGTAGGATCATAGTGTAAATCAAAAGTACGAGTTCGTTGCAACTGACCTGTAGGCACATCTCGTATTGGAAAAATTTCTAAAACGGAAACTTCCCGAACATAATCATTTCCACATTCATCTTCAAAACCTTCTATTCTATTGCTATTACCTCTTGAACAAAACGCAGTAGTTTCTAATTGATACCAGTTTAAATTGGCTCGGTTATAACCATAAGACAAGTCATCAGAAAGTGCGGCTTCTGGAAAAAGCTCGTTACCAAAATCATCACTTGCATTAAAAGGGGTACTGGCTAATCGCCAACTCGTAAATGGAAATGACACATCATTAAAAGTGGTACTACCTTCAAAATCATCAATAAATACCTGGCCTGCTTTGGTAATTGCTCTTGAGTGGCCAGGGGCAAAACGAGCAGCTTCTGCCCTTACGCTTATTGTAGATTTTTCTTTTGTATTAATGAAGGGGATTTTATCAATAAATTTTGTAATACCAGGTGCTTCCGAAAAGTAGTTTAAATCAACTCCCATCATTGAGTTTGAAATAGGATCGTCGCCATAATTTACTTTTGGTGTAAATGGCCGCTCAGAAAGATGCATAAAAGTTCCACCTAAAGTAAAATTATCATTAATCCAATAATCTAACCTGGTACCATATAATGATTTTAAATTAAAACCGAACAATTCTGGACTTTCATAACTTATTTGAATGGGTAAACCTGACTGTAAATACGAATCGTTTAACAACTGTACTGTACCTAAAGAATAGTTTATTTGATAGTCAATATCTTCTCTTAAAATTTGCCCACCTTGCCTAACAGTTACCGAACCTGGCGGCAGATTAAAAGCATTTAATCTAATATTTGAAGTTAATTTAGATTTGTAAGTTCCTCTAATAATAAACCTGTTGTTTTTAGGAACTTGTAAAGCTAATGTTCTAGTAGAGTCATATAACTCTTGAAAGGTAAATTTGTTAGCTTCAATTTTATTGGCAAATTCTTTTTTAAGATCGGTACCAAAAGGTTCTAATACCGGAAACATTAATCGCCCACGTTGTTTGTATATGGTTAAGCCTTCAACAAAATCAAAAACACCATCGCCGGTTACTGTACTAATTAGATTGCCCTCATCATCAAACTCTGGACAATCTACCCGTTCGTTATTAGCATTTAGGTTATCTAAATTTACTAATTGAATAACTTGCTTTGCTTTTACTGCGCGGTCTTCTGTTGGTAAATATCTTTTAGCGCCTCCACCAGGATCTTGGTAATAAACATCTAACCTAAAATCTTCATTTTCAACCTGGTAAGCACCTAATGAATAAACATTTTTCATCATTAAATCCCAAATTGGTATTTTAGGACTTTGAGTTTGTGCTTTCAGCATTTTAGTAAAAATTACATTTGGCTCGTTAGAGTTGGGCCCTAAACGGCCACCAAATTCACCTACTTTAAACAACCCATCCGGATCAGTATTTTTAGTGTATTCGTATGAAACCGCAACTACCTGATCGGGTTGTAAATTAATATTTAAGGATACAAAACCTAACTGTGGATTAAGAGTATATTCTGACCGATCTAACTTACGGGCAAAGGTTACAATGTAATCTAAACCATTAACCAAACCTAAATCGTTTAGTTTATTACTTACATTGTTTAAATCGCGTGCGGTAGTATCTAACCATACTTTTTCGTACAAATCGTTTGTATAGTTATCTAAATCTGGAAAGCGATTATTAGGAGATAAACCTGGTCCAATGTTTTCATTGTATGGATCTTTTTCGCCCAAATCCATTAAAGCTACAATATTTCTAACGTCAGAAACATCGCGCTGATCGTTAGTTACCCATACTTCAATATTATTTATTTGATGAGGAGAGTTTACATAAGGCAACAACTCTAAACTTTTGTTGTAGCTTTCTCTAAAATTATGACCTAAAAAGAAATGACGATTTTCTTCATATTGATCTGCCCAAACTTCAAAATCTTCTTTTTGCGCTCCACCCTCAATTGTAAGGGTTTTATTTTGAGATCTTTGAGATGATGCAATACTGGTTACAGTCATTCTACCAAATTTTAGCTTAGTTTTTAAACCAAACAAAGTTTGTGTGCCAGGTATTAGTAAAGTAGGCAAAGGCATGCTTACATTACCTGCTTCAACTTTTTGAATAATTTCATCTTCTGTACCTGCGTAATCTAATTTAATATTATTATCAAAATCGAAATTAGAAAGGGTATTATAGTTAAAATCTAACTTCATTTTATCTCCAATTTGGCCTAACATATTCATGTTAATATCCATATTAAAGTCGAAGTTGCTATTATTTCTTAAATCTTCAGAAATATCTGGTCTGTCGGTGCTGGACCATTGGCCACCAAAATCTAAGTTAACATTACCTTGCGGGCGAATATCAACCGTGCTGCCACCAAACAGGCGGTCAAACATTTCTCCACCCACGTACATTTCGGGCAAAAGTCCTTTAGCTTTTTGAGTTAGTTTATCTTTTAAAGTATTTACGATGCCAGCAGACTCTTCAACTTTTTCATCCCAAAATTGAAATTTTGATTTATTGAGTTCGTATTCTAAATATTCATCTAAAGTTAAATACTTTGGATTGCTAAAAAAGCTATTGCCTATGGTTTGAGTTAAAATATATTGGTTACTAACTGGATCGTATTCTACACTTTCTTTTATTATTGAAGGTAAGGGAATATTGTTACTTTGATTAGTAAAGGAGGTATCAATATTTATGGGTGTAAAGTTACGCTTGAGGCTATCATCTTCTTCAACTGAAGTGGAATGTTTTTCGGGCAATTCGCTTGCTTCTTCGGCAAGTAAATCCCATTCATTTAAGTAAGTACACTCATCGGGAGGGCCAATAAAATTAATTGTAGTTGCTTTTGCTATAAAACTAATATGTAATACTACAGCACATAATACAAAAACCGGCTTTGCCGAAAACAAATTAACTATTTTCAACTATTTAATAATTAAAGATTCTTTAATGCAATTTTTATTAATGATTCTATTGAATCTGGATTGGGCGTTTCCGAAAGAGCGGCTTTTAAAGCTTTTTCACTATTGTTTCGAGAAAATCCCAAAGTTAACAGTGCAGATAACGCTTGATTGTTTTGCGTATTGCCTGAATTATCAGAAATAACCTTTTCGTTGAAGTGCATTTTTTGTAAGCTTTCTTTCAGTTCAACAATTAATCGCTTGGCTGTTTTTACACCAATGCCTTTAATACCTTTTAAGATATTTTCGTCTTCTTTTACAATAGCATTAATAATTTCTTGTGGCTGCATGCCCGAAAGCATCATACGTGCAGTATTAGTACCAATGCCCGAAACGCTTATTAATTTAATAAACAATTCTTTTTCAAACTTATTAATAAAACCATATAAAATTTGAGCATCTTCTCTAACGTGCAAATAAGTAAACAACTTAGTAGTTTCGAGCTTTTCAATTTGGGCATAAGTGTTTAAACTTACCTCTATATGATAACCAACTCCGTTTACATCAATAGTAACATTTAAGTCGTTTTTTTCAGAAATTTTACCAGCTATGTAGGCGTACATAAATTTTGGTTTTTTATAAAATTGGTGTAAAATTACAGATAATATTTCAACTATCAGAATGCATTGAAAAACAGTAATATTGTGACAATAATCAATTATTTATAATACTGACTAATTGATTTTACTTTTAAAAAACTCATAAATAACTACACATTAAAGCTGGAATGTATGAAACCTCCACCAAGCACCTCGTTGCCTTCATAAAAAACAGCAGACTGCCCTGGCGCAATACCGGATACGTAAGTATTAAATTCAATTCTTAACATTCCATCTTCCGCATTGTAAATAGTTGCTTGCTCTCCATCGTGCTTATAACGTATTTTCACTAACGACTTTTGCCCGTCTTCTATTCTGGCATATTTTTGATAGCTAATGTCTTTTACCAACATTCCATTACGGTGCAAATCTACCGCATCGCCAAGGGTTATGGTGTTGGTTTCTGGTTCAATATGGGTTACATATTTTGGCTCACCAAAAGCTACATCTAAGCCTTTGCGCTGGCCAATTGTGTAAAACGGGTAGCCTTTATGTGTACCAATTATGCTGCCTGTGGCATCTACAAATTTGCCACCATTTACTTTTTCTTCTAAGCCGTTTACTTTCCGTTTTAAAAAGCCTCTGTAATCATTATCGGGCACAAAACATATTTCGTAGCTCTCTGGCTTTTTTACAATATCGTGAAAGCCCATTTCTTCAGCCATTTTTCGTATTTCAGCTTTATGGTAACCGCCCAATGGAAAGCGGCTGCGGGCTAAATTTTTTTGACTTACGCCCCATAGCACATAACTTTGATCTTTATTGTCATCTCTACCTTTGCTTACAACCCATCGGTTATTAATTTCTTTTAGCTGAGCATAATGCCCGGTTGCAATGTATTGACAGCCTAAAGCATCGGCACGTTTTAATAATGCTTCCCATTTTATATAGGTATTGCACAACACACAAGGGTTTGGGGTGCGGCCTGCTAAGTATTCGTCCACAAAATTATCAATAACCCAATCACCAAATTCTTCTCTTATATCTACTATAAAATGATGAAAGCCTTGTTCAACAGCAATAGCACGGGCATCGTTTATACTATCTAAACTGCAACAACCGGTTTCTTTTTTCGAACCGCCTGAGTTGGCATAATCCCAAGTTTTCATGGTCATACCAATAACCTCATAACCCTGCTGATGCAACATTACCGCAGCAACTGTGCTATCTAAACCACCACTCATGGCTACTAAAATCTTTCCTTTATTCATATTTATGATTGTGCAAAGATAATTTATGTTACTTAAGTTTACACCATACGTTTACAATAAGTAGTAATTTTATATTTTGAAATTAAATGGTTTTATTTACATCCATTCCAAATAGTTTTGTAACAAGTAATAAATTAGTAGGTGTTTCAACATATTTTAAAATCTAAAAAAGTAAAAAAAAGCAATAGCCATATATTTTTTGTTAGAGGTTTTCAACGCTCTGGCACTAATTGGGTATGTAATTTATTAAACCTACACCCAGAAATTACTTGTGTTGGCGAGTTTCATTTTAAACATTTTTTTGATGCCCAACAAGAACTTTTAAATAGGCCATATATAGTAAATAAAAATAAAGCTATTTGGTTAAATAAAGAATTTACCAAGTATATAGAAAATGTTGTGAAAGAACACGCAGGTTATAATGTTTGGTGTGGAGATAGAACCCCTTGCGCAATTGATGATGTTTTAATTAACAATAGAAAGTACATAGTTATACATAGAGATGGAAGGGATTGTTTGATTAGTTGGATTTATCATTTATTTAGATTGAACGCAAAGTTTGGTGTAGAAATGGGGCCAAAGAAGGAGTTGTTTAAAAAAGACCCAGAGTATTATGAAAAGAATAAAAAAAAATTACTTAATAAACATTGGACAAAAAAAGTTGCCACAGAATGGAATAGAAGGGTTTTACAGGATTTGAAAACAATAGAATTTGTAGACAAAAACGAACTTAACATTAAATATAAATTTGTAAAGTATGAAGATTTAGTAGCTAATACTGAACTGATTAGAAGAGATTTTTATCGCTTTATAGGCGTTATGCCTGAAAAAGCCAAGGCTTTAAATGAAAAAACCAGTCCTGGTTTTGATAAACATCTACCAAATGAGCACAACCGTATTGGAAAACCACTAAGGTGGAAGGAATACTTTACTGATGAGCAAATAGAATGGTTTGAAGAAATCGCCTTTGAAGCTTTGACTAAACTTAACTACACTGTTTACTCTAAACAAAAACAAAAGGTTTGATAAAAGAAAGTCTTAAAATATTTATCGCTTTAATAAAAATGGTGTTTAGTTATCCTAAAAGTTTTTTTAAACAAATAAATCGTCAAAATTTTGAAATATTAAAAAAGGCTTTGGTAAAAGAATCTCCAAACAGTATTATCAAAAATGCCAGAAAATTACTTCAAAATACAAACAGCAATACTGTAAATGATGCCAAGCAAAGTGTAACACAATTTTTTAATGGAATTAATAAAAATGATTTAAAAGATAAGGAGCTTATGCTTTTTGCGAGCCACGAAGCCAGCAGAAGTGGTGCACCACTAATTATTTTAGAAGTTGCCAAATACTTTAAAGAAAGGCATCACATATTACCTATTCAGTTAATATGTAATGGAGGTGAGTTAATGAAAGAGTTTGAAGCAGTTGGCCCAACTTATTTACTCAAATACTACTTTAATGCGGCTTTATTAAAAGAGGAAATGACACATTTAATGAAGCTATTAAATGAACAAACTGGCATAAAAAAAGCTTACATTAACTCGGAAGGAGCTGGTAATTTATTGCCCTATGTTAAAAAAAGTGGCGTTAAAACAGCTATTTCACTTATACACGAAATGGGACATTATTACGATAAAAATGCTTGGCCGCATATAAATAAATATGCCGACAAAATTATTTTTCCAGCAGAAATGGTGAAGCAAAAAGCTATTGAAAATACTAAATTTGAGGCTAAAAAGTTACAAGTTTTTGGCCAAGGTTTACTTAAAACAGAAATATTAAAAGCAGACAAAAGCAAAGCAAGAGTTGAGTTAAGAAAAGAGTTAGGGGTTGAAGAAGATGCCATTTTGATATTGAGTTGCGGTATTTTAATTCAACGTAAGGGCATTGATATTTTTATTCTTTCAGCAATTAGTTTTTTAAACCAATATAATGGCGACAAACCTGTTTATTTTATTTGGCTGGGGGAAGAAAGCGAACATTATTTATTGGATTGGAATAAATCTGACATTGAAATAAGTGGGTATAAGAAACAAATAAAACTGATTGGTAATAGAAAAAATACGATACCCTATTTTTTGGGAAGTGATGTATTTTACATGTGTTCTCGCGGCGACCCCTACCCTTGTGTAGTACATGAAGCAGTAGCTGCTAAATTACCTTTAATAGTTTTTGACAAAGCTACTGGTTTTAACAATAAAATTTTAGAACAATTTGGCTTTGTAGTTGATTATAGTGATGTAAAACAGGTTGTTGATAGCATCAATAAAATCATGTCAAAAAATAAAAAAAGTTATTTTTATCAAAATAATGAAAAGTGGTACAATTTTTTGGATAACGATATGTATTGTGAGCGGCTATACAAACTTTAAAAACGACAATATGAAAATAGTTAAATGCCATAATTGTTTTGGTTTAGCCATTTAATCACATTTTTATACCATTTAATAAATATTAGTGTTGTTGAAAATAATTCGCTGTATATTTGATAATAATATGGTTAGTTACTTTAAATCATTATAAAACATAAATTAATTTAGATAATTTTAAAACTAAAAGAAAATGAAAAATTTAATTATTACTTTTTGCTTATCGATTGCGGTAAGTTTAGCTTTTGCCCAAATTGATGTTGTAGGGCCTGGTGGTGATGTCGGAATTGGTATTACAAATCCAACAGAAAAATTGGACGTTGGTGGAAAATTGAAAGTTAGAGGAACAGGACTAATTCTGGGACCTGATGAAGGATTTCAATTTGGAAGAACATTATCTGGGTCGTCTCGATTCTATCATTACGGAAATAGTCAATATCAATTTAGAGCTGAAGATGATGCAGATATAACTTTTTGGACACGTGCATTAAGCCGTGTTGTTATTAAAAAGAACGGTACTTTTCAAGTAGGAGGGAACGCTCTTAAACCTGGTGGTGGAAGTTGGGGATCATTATCTGATCGAAGCGTTAAAAACAATATTGAAAATTATACCGATGGACTAAATGAGATACTAGAAATAAATCCAGTGACTTATCAATTCAATGATAAAACAGACTTTGATCAATCAGTAAAACACGTTGGCATAATAGCACAAGATATTCAAAAAGTAGCCCCCTATATGGTCTCTGATTATGAATTGGAACAGCATACTGAAGAAAAAGTAAATAAGAAAGGTACATACAAATCAGTCGATCCGAGTGCATTTACTTATATGTTGATAAATGCAGTAAAAGAACAACAAAGCATAATTGAAACCCAAGGTGAATTAATAAATAGTCTACAAAAATCTGTTGACAACTTATCGGATAAAGTAGAATCAATAAGCTTAGATTCAAGTACTTCTTCAATTCTGTTACAAGGCGATACTAACCTAGCAAAATTAGCTCAAAATACTCCAAATCCTTTAAGTAACCTTACTAAGATTGAATATTATGTACCTGTTGAATCTCAAAATGCTGTTTTACAAATACAAGACTTGAATGGTAAAATATTCGAAACTGTTAACATTACAGAAAAAGGCTTAGGCAATGTAAACATAGAGGTCAAAAATATGACATCTGGTCTATATACTTACACTTTGAAAGTTGATGGAAAATCAATTGATACTAAGAAAATGATTATTAAGTAAAAAAAAATTAATTTATTTTAATAAAAATTTAATAGAAAAGGGATCTTAACGGATTCCTTTTTTATTTATAGTACGATTCGAAATACGACCATATTATAATCTAGTGAAATTTTTAATACCTAATTTAAACACTACTTAAAATATTTCAAACAATAAGCGTAGTTACTGTTTTTGTGAATTTCATCTTTTAATTCATCTAAATTTTTAACAATTTTATCTAATTCATTAGGTGTGTTTTTTACAAAATCTGACGATACAGAGAAATTTTCTACATTCATAAATTCAAAAATAGTATTTATAGTTTCAACTCTGTTCAACAAAAAGTTCTCATATTCTATTTCTATTTTTTCGCAACTAATTTTACTTGCAAAATCATTCAACATCCATAGGTAACTCATTCTGGCTTTTAAAACATTTATGAATTTTTTAGGATCAACATAAAATGGCTCATTTTGTGTTTGAGATTTATTTGTAGTGTTCGGTACTCCAAATTTTTCCTGTAATCTATGTCTGTTCAAAATTGAAATTGCTCCTTTTACTATGTTTCTTCTTATTAACTGAATGACCTTAAAGTCATATTTTTCTAAAAAAGCCTTCAAATAGTCAAAGTCTTTTGGTTGAATGATTTTTATTTTAATACCAATAGACTTATACAATTTATTGTTATGTAATTTATATTTTTTTTCGTAACTATAGCCGTCAAAAATTTTTGGATACTTTTCCTCCAATGGATTCCCATTTAAAATGTCTTGAAGTATTACATTCTGTTTTATATCGTTACGATTTGCGAAAACTTCAGGGTAGCAAAATAAATCAGGATGCTTGTTTATACTAGAAGTAATTGCAGAGCTTCCATCTCTACCAATAAATAAAATTACAAAATACTTTTGATTTATAGAAATTCTCTTCACTTTATCATAATTTAATATTAGCTTGACTAAAATTCATTTTACTTATTCTGTAAAAAATCTAAGTCTTCCTCATTATAAATTGAATGATAAGCTAACTGATTCTCAATATTTTAAAATTTGAACACTACACTAAATGTGTCAATAATTTAATGTGCTCGTAATAAACATAGCATATTTTTAACTATAATCAAAATTTAATAAATATATATTTATATTATGACAATTCAAAAAATCTACCCGTGCTGAATTTAATTAAATTATAGAGTGATTCTCAAAAATAAACTTGACAGCAAGCAAATTATCCATAAAACTACACTCCTAAGAAAACATTTCATTCAATACAACAAATTAAAATTAATAAAGATTCACAACGATAATACTTTCAAATAATTATTGGATTATATATTCGCATTATCTCAACAAGTTTAATTACATTTACAAGTGTTTTTTTTATAGCAAACAATTCACGCTTTTAAATTAAATGTATAAGTTTTTTAAAATAAATATTTGATGAGTATAGAAGTAGCTTACTTAAGAGGTCACATTAAATCTGGTACAAATTGGCTTTGCAATTTACTTAACTTACATCCAAATGTTAGTTGTAAAGGCGAATTTCATTTTGAACATATGCATAAAGGATATAGAGATACAATGAATGCACAGTTCAGTTTCTTAAATAGAAAACCATCTAAATTTAAAAATGCTTACTTTAAATTTATACAAGATTTAGTAAAATTATATTGTGCTGAAGATAACAAAGATGTAAAAGTTGTAATAGATAGAACTCCACAAGCTATTGGTTCAACTTTCATACCAAATTCGAAATATTTATATATTACAAGAGATGGAAGAGATGTTATTGTGAGTTGGACTTATCATTGTCTTCGTATCGGAATACATTCAAATAAACACATAAAAAGTTTAGCTGAAAATTATAAAAGTAACCCCAATTATTATGAACATAAAAAAAAATTTTTGCTTAATGATAAAGCCTGGGTTAAGCACGCAGCTAAAATGTGGAACAATAGAATTGTTAAAGATTTTGAGATGAAAAGCAAAATAGATAGTGGCAAACTAATTGCAAGTTTGTATTGGGTTAAATATGAAAATTTACACAAAAATGTAGATTATGAAAGAAAAAAAATCTATGCTTTTTTGGGTGTTGACCCTAATCTAGCAAGCGAATTAAGTGATTTAACAAAACCCGGTTTTGCCAATAAGAAAACCGATAATACCTCATTTTATAGAGCTGGTAAAATTGGTAAATGGCGGAGCTACTTTACTAAGGAACAACACAGTTGGTTTATTGAGGAAACTAAGCAGGCTTTTGAAATTTTAGAATTAGACCAAATATATTAGGTTTGTAATTTTAATTTACTTCTTATTAGTAAATGTAATTATATGTTTTAGATGCTTTATCGCTAAATAATTGTTCTCATTTCCAACTACTACACTTAGTTTATAATTTCCTTCAGGTATGCCTATTTTGTCTTTAGGAACGTTGAAATAAAATACGGAATGGTCAGGAAAATCACTTTGCGTATTTTTTATTGCTACTCTTTTAAGTCCTTTGGCTATTGCAGGCGTATAAAATTTATACTTTCTTGCTGGAATAATATAAGATGACTTATCTGATTGTAATAAAATATGGATTAATTGGTGATTAATACCTTTTTGATCATCTTCATTATAAAATGCGTTCCCGTGAATAAATAAACCATCTTCCAAATCTTTAAACCGATTAAATTTAACTTTAGCTTTTGAAGAAATATGTTGAAAATCTTTGAAATTAGGTACTTGGGTTTTGGGTATTATTCTATCGTATCCACTATAAAACCCTCTTTTTTTAGCTACGTCCAAAATATTCTTGATCATCTTTGGGTGTAGTGAAGAGTGAGGCCAAGAATCAATATACTTTAAATCGTTACTAATATAAGCTAAATAACTTGCTTCTAAGCGCTCTTTATGTTTTATCATTTCGGGAATATTGTATGAAATTCTTTGAAAATAAAAGAGTAGGCATATTACAATAACTATTTTTATTTTATTTTTTGATAAATGGCCAAATGCCTCTACAGAGCATAAATAAATTAATCCTAAGCCCAATGTATGACTTAATCGCATTCGATCTGAAGTTGCACTTCCACAACCCCTTGAAAGGGAAGCTGCACCTGCAGACAAGACAATAAAAAATAAGAAACTTAACATTAATGGATTTGTTTTAAAATACTCCCACTTCTTAAAAAAAACCACAATAAAAAATATAGTTAGTATTAAACCTACAATAGTTATATAAGGAGTATGGTGATGTAGAACACTTTTAAAAGATCCTCCAAAAAATCGAAATGCACACAAGATCACTTGATCAATTTGTTCAAGCCTTTCAGTAATAGCAATACTTTTATACTCAGGCGTGTGATAGTTATAGAAATAGGCATACAATATTAAGCCTGCCGTTGAAGACCAAATTAGTAAATCTTTCCATCTATGTTTCAATAATAACAAAAACATTCCTATTGGAAATACAAAGATTCCAGCACCATTTGAAAAGGCTGCAAAAATTGAAAATATGATTGATATGATAAAGTTGAAATTAGCTTTTTTATTTAAATAGTAAAGTGATAAATATACAAAAAAAACTGCCGAGACATTGGTGAAAGTAGCCATACCCCAATTGTGCATTTTGTTTACCGGCATAAAAATTAGGAGTAAAACTGGTAAAAAATGAAGGAGTTTATTTTCGTTTATATTAAATGAGGAATATAAAATTTTAGTGATCCCTAACAAACACAAAACACCTATCCATATATAATGTGTAATATTAACAGAAGTCGAAACATATTGATCCAATAGAACAAGTAACTTAAACCATACTATTCTATGCTCATTGTGTTGTGTAAAAACACTTTCCCAACCTCTTTTTTCGAAAGCAGTTAAAAATTTAAAAAAAACATTATGATCATCATAAAAAGGTATATTTACAATTACAGTAGCAATAAAGCCGTAAAAAAATAAAATAACTAGCACATAAAGTATAGCAATTTTATTTTCTAACCACCAGCTGGCACCTAATATTTTTGAATCTTTAATCATTCCTTTTTAAAATATCTCCACTTTTCTTAAAATCGCCTTTAGAAAAATACTTTTCAATAAAGCAATACATTAAAATAAAAAAGTATCGGCTACCCATTTCTTTTATATTTAATTTCGACACACCATATTTTCTATTTGTCCAGCTATTAGGAAGTATTGCATAATTATATCCTCTTATTATTGCTTTTAATGGCAGTTCTATTGTTAAATTGAAGTGGGGCGATAAAATTGGCTGCACTCCCTCTATTACTTCTCTTTTGTATAATTTAAATGCATTTGTAGTGTCGCCATATTTTATATTCATCACCAATTTAATAATTCTGTTGGCAATTCTGTTTACAATTTTTTTTGATGAAGGATAATCAATTACTTTTCCGCCTTTTGCCCACCTATCGCCAAACACGCAATCGTAATTTCCTTCTAACATTGTGGTATAAAATTTAATCAAGTCGTATGGCGAGTCGCTCAAGTCTGCCATCATAATAGCCACACAGTCACCATCAAAATTTTCAAGACCTTTGCGTATAGCATATCCAAAACCGTTTGGGCCTTCATTGGTAATAAATCTAATATTGGGGTTTTTAGTGGAGAGTTGTTCTAAAACTTTTAGTGTATCATCTTTAGAGTTATCATTTATAATTAAAATTTCGTGATCAATTTTAATGTTCGTTAGCGCATCTTCAATACTTTTAATGGTATCAGTTATAGATTCTTCTTCGTTATAGGCCGGTATTATAATGCTCAACTTCATGCTACAAGTTCACATTTTTATAAATAATTTCAAAAATATCGCCGAAGCCGTGCTTTATCTTTTCAAATTCCTCAAAACCGTTGTTTTTGAGCAGTTGCTTAATCATATAATCATCCTTTTTATTCATATACATGTCATCTTCGTGGTGTTCTAACTGAATAAAATGTATTCTATTGGCTATGTTGGGTTGATCAAACAAGCCTTGTAAACATGAAAATTCGTGTCCTTCTACATCAATTTTTACTACGTCTATTTTGTCAATCTTTTTTTCTTCTATAAATGAAGATAAGGTTATTACTTCTACTTCGTAGCTTTCTGTAATCAGCTTTTTTGGCGACACTCCCAGAATTTTTGCTTTCTTTTTTAAATAGGCTGAGTCATAATTTAAGGTTTCGAAAGTGGAGGTTTCATCCATAATATTTTCGTTGAAAGTAAGTTTGCCATTTTGGCTACTTACTCCTAAATTAAATAACTGAATATTATGAAAATTTTGATACTCTTCTTGTAGTTGTATATATAATTTTTTATTCGGTTCAAATGCATATATCATCGAACTATCATTTATATTCAAAAAAAAATCTACACTTTGCCCTTTATTACAACCAACATCTAAAATAACAGGACTTTTACTGTTTAAAAACTGGCTATAAACTTTTTTTAATTTAGGATAAAAAAAAATCTTTTCATTAACATCAATTAGTTGTTGAATAACTTTTGTTCTAAAATTCATATAAAATAGATTACTTAATGTAGAACAAATTTGTTTAGGTTCTAACGGTCATTTCTTCATAAATTTGACGGAGAATATCGGTTAAATTATATTTCCAAGTCCATTTGGGGTAATGCGTTTTAAATTTAGATACATCACTTATCCACCAAATATGATCTCCAATTCTATTTGTTTCACTATAGCTGTAATTCATTTGATTACCGGTAATTTCCTCACATAATGTAATGGCTTCTTGCATACTACAATTTGAAAAACGCCCACCACCAGCATTGTAGGCTTCACCTTGCTTGGGTTTTTGGTGGAAATGCCAAAACATATTAACTAAATCCCAACTATGAATGTTATCCCTCACCTGTTTACCCTTATAACCAAATATGGTATAGTGATCCTTTGTTATAGCACATTTCATTAGATAGCTTAAAAACCCGTGCAATTGCGCACCCGAATGCTTGGGCCCTGTTAAACAGCCCCCTCTAAAAACGCCCACATTCATATTAAAATACTTTCCATATTCTTGACACAAGATATCCGCAGCAACTTTTGAAGCACCAAATAAAGAGTGTTTACAATGATCAATACTCAAATTTTCATCAATTCCATTTTTATAATATAGATGATCTTCAGCAATTTCCCATCTTGTTTCTAATTCTATTAGCGGTAAATTATTTGGAGTATCGCCATAAACCTTATTGGTTGAAGTAAATATAAAAGTAGCTTCCGGGCAATTTAATCGGGTAAGTTCTAATAAATTTAATGTCCCATTAGCATTTATGGTAAAGTCGGTAAGCGGTTCTTTCGCCGCCCAATCGTGGCTTGGTTGTGCTGCCGTATGAATAATTAGCTTAATGTCTTTAGCATATTTTTTAAAAATAGCTTCAAGTTCATTAAAATTTCTTATGTCAATTGTATTTGACTCGAAGTTCTCAATTTCTTTTTCCAGTCGACTTTCATTCCATTTTGTGGAAGCTTCTTCACCAAAAAAATAAGCTCGCATATCATTGTCGATGCCTATTATTTTATCAAAATGTTTCGACATAAATAGGACTGCTTCACTTCCAATGAGCCCGCTTGATCCTGTAATTAACGCAATATTCAATGTAGATTTTATTTAACTAATTCAAAATAGATTTTAGTTGTTCTTCGTTTTCTTTCAACCAAATAAAAATATCTTCAACAATTTTTGTTGTGTTTTTTTTCGGTTTCCAACCACTTAACTTATTAATTTGAGCATTATCTGTTACATATAATCTAATATCTGCGTTTCTATCTTCTTTTACTGATTCTATTTTTATAGAATTTCCGGTCACCTCTTTACAAATATCAGTCAATTCTAATAGTGAAAAACTGGAATCAAGTCCACCTCCAATATTTAAAATTTTATTATTATATAAATTAAAATTATTAATTTGGCTGTCGATAAGATCATACAAATCATCAATGTGAAGCACATCTCTTACTTGCTTGCCTGTACCTCCGTAGCCAAAATAAGCCAAATCTTTTTTCCAAAAATGACGGGCAACCCATAAAACAGTAACCCCTTGGTCTACTTTACCCATTTGCCTGGGCCCAGCAATCACCCCACATCTGTTAATAACTGATTCTAATTGATAAAAATGATTGTACTCTTCAATAATCAATTCTGAAGCCAATTTTGACGCACCATAAAGAGATCTATATCCTTGAAGTGGAAACATCTCTGATATTCCTGCTTCTGTTATTCCACTTAAATCTTGTTGAATATCAATCTCAAATCTTGTTGAACCTTCTATAACCAATATTTCATTTAACTTTATAATAGGATACACTCGACTTGTTGAAAGAAAAATAAATTTTGCTTTTTTTGCTATACAGAGATTTAAAATATTTAAAGTGCCCACCAAGTTAATATTTATCAGTTGCTTTTGGCCACCAGCAATACCTGCCAAAACTGAAGGTTCGGCAGAAGAATCAATTATAATATCAAGTTCATCAAGCAGTTCAAAATCTTCTTCATTTCTAATGTCTCCATGAATAAATTCAATATTATGGCTTTTTAGGAGACTAATGTTTAATTCAGACCCCCGTCTTTTCAAATTATCAAAAACTATAATATTATAATGAGGATAATTTTTTTTAAATTTAAGGGCTAAATTACTACCTACAAAACCGCAACCTCCTGTAATTAAAATATTCATTTTTGCTTGCACTAAATTATTAAAAATATTATTGGATAAAATATTGCTGCTTTCTTTAAGTATTGCAATTCAAAACGCAAATTAATTAAATATTTGACTAATTTTTAAAATTCGATGTTTTTACTCTTAAAAAGTGTTCTACTGGTTAATTTGCATAGGCACTATTAATTTTTCTTAAATAAAATTTTGCGATATAAAGATTAAAGACTATTTTTCTGTTTTTAAGCCATTATTTAATATTATAAGTTTACATATTTTATGCATTTTGAATGCTACCCATTTAAAAAGCTGTCTTATAATAAGCATAAAAGCACTTTCATCTAAGTTTTGCCATTAATTAATTAGCCATCTAAGTATAAAAATTTATAATTTACAAATTAATGCATGAGTATTATTAGCCAAATTATCAATAAGTTAAAAGCAAATAGGATAAAGATTTCTTCTAAAAATGTAACCATAAACAATAAAACTTATCCCATTGAAGCATTTAATTTATTCAACGAAGAATATTATCTTATCAAATATCCAGATGTAAAAGATGCAAATATCGACCCTCTACATCATTATTTAAAACACGGTTCAAAAGAAGGAAGATTCCCTAACCCATTATTCGATCCAAATTATTATAGAAAAAAGTATTTAAATAATAATTTTGAAGTTGAACCTTTAATCCATTACAGCGAAAACAAAGGTGAAAATTTAGATACGCACCCACTTTTTGAAGCAGAACTTTATGCTGACAAAGTAGGAGAAATAGATGGTGAGCAAACTTTATTGGATCACTTTTTAACCGTTGGCTATAAAAACGACATCTCTCCAACACCACATTTCGATTTTCAATTTTATCGCGAGAACAACAAAGATATTGGCGAGTTTAACCCGCTTATTCATTATATATTACACGGTGAAAACGAAGGTAGATGGCCTAATTTATATTTTTCTCCACAACAACATCAAATAAAAGATTTGGTAGAAGCTGATGATCAAAAAGAGAACATCGTTGGAAGTAAGTTAAGTTTTTTTGTTGAAAAAGATGTAAGTAAAAAGTTGGGTAATCCTACATTTTTTAACAACCTTAAGTTATTAGATAAAGATAAGCCTACTGTTATTTGTTTTTCTCACGAGGCAACGCGCACCGGTGCACCCCTAATTATTTTAAAATTAGCGCAGCAGCTTAAGGCCTATTTCAACTGTAACATTATTAATATTGTTGGTTTTGATGGTGATATACTTACTGAATTTAAACAAGTTGGGCCAACTTACTTATTTAATAACTGGAACCCTGGAGAACCTTATGAAACTACTGTAGAGGCCTCTACTTTATGCACTGAACTTCAAAAATACAAGCCTCTAACGGCTTTAGTAAATTCAGCAGAGTCGCGTTGTATTATTTTTCATTTAAAAAATAATAATATACCAAGTATAAGTTTAGTACACGAAATGGGCTTTGTTTATCCAACGGGGACTTTTAAGTCTATTTCAGATCATTCAGAAAAAATTATTTTCCCCTCTAATATCGTACATCAATTAGCAGATGAAAATTACCATTTTCCTATTGAAAAAGTATTAACACGCGGACAAGGTTTATTAAAAGAAGCGGTTTTAGAAACTGATATAGAAGATGCCAGGGTAAAATTACGGAAAGAATTAGGTTTACCTGAAGATGCTTTTATTGTGCTTAGTTGTGGTACTTTAACTTTGCGTAAAGCACCTGATTTATTTACACACACCGCTTTTCAAGTGTTGAAACATAATATTGATAATATATATTTTATTTGGCTGGGCGGAAGGCATCCGATGGTGTTAGATGATTTTTATTGGATGCATAAAGATATTGAAATTAAAAAATTAGAAGACAAAATATTATTTGTTGGAGCTAAAGATAATCCTGAAATCTATTTTGGTGGTAGCGATGTGTTTTTTATGACCAGCCGAGCCGACCCATTTCCATGTGTTATACACGAAGCTATGGCAGTTAAATTACCCATTCTCGGTTTTAAAGATGCGGGTGGTTTTGCCGAAGCTTTAGAAGATAATTGCGGCGTATTGGTAGAATATGCTGACGTAAAATTGGCCGCTGATCAAATTATAGATTGGTACAACAAGCCAGAAGCGCATAAAAAAATGGGAGAGAATGCCCGCAACAAAGTTATTAACCAATACAATTACGTGGATTATACATTGGATATTGTTAAAGAGATCACTAAACTACCGACAGCAGTCAAAACCAAGAGTGCTTTACTAAAAACATTAGCCAATTCAATAAAAAAGGTTGAAGAAAAAAGAAGCCTCAAAAAAATGCCGACGAAAAAACACAAAGCTATTTTTACACTACCGAGTTGGGAGGTAAGTGGGGTAAATACCTTTGTAGAAAATTTGGTTACCGGTTTAAACAAACTAAATATTGAGGCTGAAATTTTGTTTACCACTAACCACCATAAATATCTTGGTAAAAAATTGATGCCTAAAGCTAACTATGGTTTTTTGGGTGCAGAATCGAGTGAGTTTAGTAAAATTTGGCAACTATTAGAAAAGCGATTAATTAAAGAACCTAACACTGTTTTTTTTCCTAATCATGATTATATAGCTTCGGCAATTAGTGCCAAGTTACCCAACAAAGTAGCTACTATTGGCGTATTGCATAGCGACGATACCGAACATTATGAACACGCCTATCGATTGGGTAGATACTGGAATAAAATTGTTTCCGTCAGCAAAACCATTGAAAACAAGTTACTTGAAATTAATCCTACATTTAAAGATAAAAGCCAAGTGATTTATTATGGTATTAATGCGATGCCTAACTTAACAAAACCCATTAAAAACAAAAAACTAACTTTGGTTTATACAGGCAGAATTGTTGATTATCAAAAAAGGATTGCTGACTTCGTACCCATAATTGAAAAATTATTAAATATTAAACCAGCTATCGATTTTGAGTTTTTGTTTATAGGTGATGGGCCTGATTATTTAGCTTTTGAAGGTAGTGTTCGTAATTTTATAAAGGCGAAAAAAGTTAAAATGTTGGGTAGGGTACCTATGAATGAGGTTTACCACAATTTAAGTAAAAGCCATGCATTTGTATTAGTTTCAGATTTTGAAGGTTTGCCTTTATCTTTATTAGAAGCCATGTCTATGTATTGCATTCCTGTTTTAACTGATATTAAATCGGGTATAAGCGAAATTATAAGCCATCAAAAAAATGGTTTAATTTCACCCATAGGTGATGCCGATAAATTTGTTGAAAATATTGTAGCCATTTACGAAGATGAAAAGTTAATGAATAGTTTAAGCCAAGCTGCTTACCATACCATTTTTGAAAGTAAATTAACGACTACTGATATGGCTGAACAATATGCCCAACTTATTGATGAAGCACTTTTTGAGATCAACAATAAAAAATATACGAGACCTAAACCACTCACATTCAACTCTCTCTCAGGCGATATTTTCTTACCCCCCTTTATGCAAAAGATACCTACGGGTTATGATAATGAAGGAAATATTATTTAATTGAGCTTGAAATTGTTTAATCGAACGCCACAATATTTATTAGATGCAGCTTCTGGAACATTTAAAACCTTTAATTTCAAGAAACATTTTTCTTGTGGCCTAAAAGTAATGCTAACTTTTTCTCTAGTGCGCGGCTTGAGTTGTATTTTATGAGCTGCTAATTGTTGTTTTTTATTGTTGATTATTTGGTAGTCTATTATTACGCCGGGGTTGTCTAAATTATTGTTAAAGGCGTTACAAAAAAATTCTAAAGATGAGATTGGTTTTTTAGAACTTCCTATTAATAAAAATTCGATCTCAAAATCTGGCTCATTTACATTACTGGTATGCAAGTGAATATTATCTTTTGAAGATATTTTTTCTCTGGTAAATCGGCAATATTTATTTTTATTTTTAGTACTTATAACTTTAATAAAAGATTGATGTATTTTCTCTAAAAATATATTGTTTACATTTAACATTTTTTCTGCATTACTATCATCGAAAGTGTAACCAAATAGTTCAATATCTTTAGCAAACCTTTTTGCAGCTATATGTTTAGTTTCGTCGCTATAATATTCTTGATATTTTTTATGTTTTGATACGTTTACTTTTGGTAATATAATATTTGGCATGCCTAACAAACCGCATACATAGCTAAAATCTGCTTGTAAATTTTCTGAACGGCCTACAAAATCAACTAAAAGTTTTCCGTTTGTGTCTGATAAAAACTGGAATTGTGAAGCTCCCAAATTTCCTGTTTTAACCCAATTATCAAAGGATCCAGCATTTATTATTTGTTGATTAAATTGAGACAATTTCACTCCTTTTTCCGCATAAATTTTCGCCTCTTTTTGTACGGTGTAATGATACAGTGAAACTAATCTATCCCAAGGATTTCTAACAAAACAAAATTTAAAATAACTATTGTATCCATCCTCTCTCAAAAATGTTTTAACCTCGTGGCAGGTTGCGTGGTTAGGCCATAACTTACCTTTTTTATTTAAGAAGGATTTTAGGTCTACGTTATTTTCATTAACCTTTACATCATTTGGTATGCTTTTACTAAAGCCTTTTGTTACCGAGCTTCCAGCAGCTTTTGGTACATGAAAAAAAATAAAATTAAACTTATCAGATATCACGCTCTTTCTCTTAATGTATTATGGTAGATTTATATTAAATTTACTTTTTGTGTATTATAAATTTCAAAGAGCAATTTTTCGCTCAACTTAGCATATTGGGTATTCAAATAATCGAACATTTGTATATCTAAACTATGTATTTTTACCAACTTTTGGTAGATTTTATAGTCAATTAGTAAATTGCTGTTTGAAGTAGTTTCAACTGTTACATTTTTCTTTTCCGCAATTTTATAAGGTAAGCTCAAAGCATTCATTAAAATAGCCATAGAAGTATTATAAAATTCTGACAAACCAATAAAGGCATATCGTTCTTTCAGTTTATTCCAATAATCATCAAAAGATTTCGCTTCTCCCACTAAAACTTTGGCTATATAATTTGGTTCAATTTCATTTAGGGCAAAGTCATCAAATTTTGGATATTTCTCTATAAATTTTTCATATTCTGGGTGGCTGGGCGTGCACATATACCTATATTGTGAAATAATTCTTTTAATTGGATGCCTTAAAAAAGTGACTGTATAGTGGCTAAGATTATTTTCACGGAGTATATTAACGTGTTCATCCCATAAATGGCCAGAAACTAATTTATATTTCTCCGCTGTTTCGGTTAGTTCTTCCATTGAACCGTCAATATCATTCCATTGTAATGAAAAATTGGGTTGTAGGTGTTGTTTTATTTGACCAATACTGGTATTGCCCGCAGCTTTTGGTATATGTAGATATACTAATATTGAATCATCAATATCTTCAAATGATTGTTTTATATACTCATTTATTGAATCGTAAAATAATGTTGAAAAATTTATTGTATTACTCATCATTATTGCTTTTAATAGTTGTCAGCATCTTTAAAAAATCAAATGTATGTATTTTTTATTTAAACCTACAATTTTTGCAACATTGGTGGTATTAATTTATTTCCAAATGGAGACCTAAAGGTTAGTGCTTCAATCCTTTCATAATTGCCCGATTCTATTTCTTCAAATACTTTATTGATCACCTTTGCATAGGCTGCTCCCATATCTTCTGATCTCACTTTTTTTAATTGAAGCGTTTCAAAAGCATTTTTAGCTAATTTTTCAACTAATTCTGGATTTTTGCTTAACTTTTCTAAATGATCTACAAATTGCTCAATATCATCTAATGGGCTAATAATACTATTTTCTTTATTTACCAATACTTCTTGTATGCCACTTTTAATATCGGTAACAACTGGAGCGCACCAACAAGCCATGGCTTCTAAAAGCGACATGGGCAGGCCTTCAAAATCAGAAAACAGAACAAATAAATGATGTTTACTTAACTCTTCCTCAACCACTTCTTTGGGTTGTCTGCCTAAATAGCGTATGCTCCCCCTTTCTTCTAATGGTTTTATCATTTCTCTAAACTCACCTTCGTCTTCTCCGCCGCCAATAAAAGTAAATACAAAATCAATACCTCTTTTATCTAAATGTTCCGCTATTTTCACCAAGTCAAAAATACGTTTTTGGTATTGTACAATTCTACCTGTATATATAATTGAAAAAACTTCACTTTTGATTGGCTTTTTTTGCGCAGTTACATCTATACCATTTAATATGGCAGTTGTTTTGTTATCAAACAACGGGTTATATTTTTTCATTTCCTGTTTAATCAAATCACTTACAGTTACAATATGATTCCAGTAATGTCCTAATCGATAACCGTGTTCATAATGCTCAGAATCATCACTATGTAAAACTCCAATAATACCTACTTTATTATTTAAATCGGGCGATAAAGAGGAAGCCACATAATCGCAATTTGGAAAATATACACAGGGGGCAGATGCTTCAACGTATCTTTTTAAAACTTCCCAAGTATCTTGTATAGAAAGATGTTTATCTGTTAAAAACTGATAGGGTGCTTGTGGCATTAGCTCTTTTGCTTGTCCTAAAGCAGTATTTTTTGTAAACAAAATATGAGCATCAAAACCTAACAGATTTAATTGCCGTATCAAATTATCAACTACGGCATTTACACCACTTATATACCAATCTTCCAATGCAAAAATCACTTTCTTTTTAGGCTTAAAAACAGCTTTATTATCAATTGCACTTAGTAGTTTCTTCTTTTTATCATTTATGATAACTTGATTTTTAGCATCTACTTTTAGTTCAACTAAAAGTTTGCCTAATTTTTTGGTGTAATTTAAATAATCAAATTTTTCAATGACTCTTTTTTTAGCGTTTGCACCAAATTCTTCCAATTTCTTTGGGTTCTTATAAAAATCATTCAATATTTTTGATACACTACTAATATCTTTAAAAGGAACAGCAAAGCCACTATTTTTATCTATTGCTTCTACAAAGCCGCCTGTATTTTCAAAACCAATAACTGGTAGTTGCGCTGCCATAGCTTCATGAATTACACACGGAAACGGATCTGCCCTTGAGGTAAGATAAAAAACATCACTACCAACAAAATAAGTTACGGTATCTTTTACAGCTCCAGGAAACAAAATACGCTCTTCTAATTGGGCTAATTTAATATCTTTTAAAGCTCTTTTAATAACAAATTCATCAATAACTTCGCCCAGCCAAACAAAATATACATTGTTATTTACTAATGAAGATTGTACATAATCGATTGCCGTTGCTACAAAAATATCAACCCCTTTCCGCTCATTTGTTGTGCCACAGCCTAATACTATAAATGAATTTTTGGGTAACTTTAATTGCTGCCTAAGTTTTGTTTTACATTCAATTTTATTTTGTTTTAATAACTCTGGTTTAAATAAACCTTGCCCTAAAACCATTAACTGCTTATCATCAAATTTGGTGTTTTTTATGGCCTGCTTTTTTACAGGTTGAGATGGAAAAACTACTAATTCAGAATATTTTGCAATGTCTTTCCAGGCTTCTTTTTTATAATAGTTTGCCATTTCGTGTACTAAACTAATTACCTTAATTTCTTCTTCTTTTAAATAAGATAAAATTAAACGAGATTCGGCTGAATTAACAATAGCACCAATTGGCAATCTACCTTTTAGTGCTGCACTTAATGCCTTCAATTCTATTTCTAACATCTTGGCATCTTTCATGTAGTGTTGCAAAGTATAAGTTGGACCTAAGCTTTCAAATTCTTGTGTCAAATCACTTCCACCAAAAATTATGTTAAGTGGGGTTACTCCCAAATATTTCTTAAAATATTCAGCTAATTTTAATATGATTAAAGGCGCACCAGTTCTTGAAGCATCATGAGTTACAAAAACTATGGTTGGGTCTTTTATTTCTGCCTGTTTTAAATTAATAAGAAATTTTTGAAATGGCTTATTATGGGCAATTTTATCTTCAACATATAATTGCAATTTAGTTTTCGACTCGAAAACCATTATATTTTCACCTGCTGGTAAAGGTGGGAATTCAAAAAAATCCGGAACAAATTCTTTTGAGGGGCAGTAACCTTCCTTTTCGCCATAGGTTAGATAATGAGTAACTGGATTTAACTTATACTCTCTTATATTAGGGTATTCATTTACATAAAAACTACTGTCAAAGTGTGGCGTTGGTGATAATTCTTTCTTAAAACCTTTATTTAAAAAGTGTTCAAGTAGCGTTTCTCCCTCTTCAATAGGTTCGTTTAAATGTTTTAATTTTTCGTTGTAATATTTAGCATTAAAAAGAGGGTGTGTATCAATTAGTTTCCCTGCATTTTTAATATAATGAACAATAGGCTCTGTTACATCATCAACATCCATATTTTTTTGCCTGTAATAAGTTGGGTCGAAAAGGGCATTAGGCATACGCCCTTCTAAACTACCAAATTTGCCGTAATGAAATAAAGGATTCATATTAGCATTTTTTATATCAGAATAGGCGTTTAAATAAAAATCTCCATCAAAAATTCTATTTAATTTACGGTTTGGGTCAATAATATCTTCTAACTTATCTAAAAGTTTAGGATTATATATATTGGTTTTGTTAGCTGCCTTAATAGCATAACAACTTAGTTTTCTTCTGCTGTTATAGGCATATAAATTCCAAATTTCATACATAAATGGTTTTCTAACCTCTAATTGAGCAAATTGATCACTTGGCAATCTATCTTCAGTTTCACCATATTGCAAATAATGAACAATTGGGTTTAGATTATATTTCTTTACATCTAAATTGTTTTCTAAATAATAATCCGTATCAAAAAAGGGAGTTGGGCTTATATTCTTCTCCCATCCTTCTGTTAAAAAGTGCTCTAATGGGCTCACCCCGTTTAATTCTTGCTTAAGTTTAGCCAGATAGAATTTACAATCAAAAAGTGGATGTGTATCAATATTTTTATCTTTTAAATTTAGATAATGTTGCAGAGGTTCTTGTTCATATTCCTCTTCTTTCATATATTTTAAACGATAAAATATAGGATCGAATAAGGCATTGGGCATTCGCCCTTCTTTATGCCCATAATTAAAATAGTGATCGTATGGATCAATATTATTATCTTTTATATCACTGTAAACAGTTAAGTAATATTCTGCATCAAACAGATTCTCTAAAGCTGAACTCATTTATCTTATTATTAAAATAGTGAGGTGGTTAATTTTTTGAGGTAGATTTTTTTGTTTGACACAAATATAAGATTTCAACACGTAAACCTATACTTTTAATTCAGTGTATTGTAAACTATATTAGATAAAAGCCACAATAATAATTTTCCTTTTTTGCTTTTTTGAAAAACAGATAATACAAAATGAAGATTACTGAAGCTTGCTTATGTGTAGTTCTATTTTATTTTTTTTTATCGAAATTCAACTTTTTCTGATAAAGGTTAGCTCCTAAAGCTTGTTTTATTTCAGCTTGTTTGCTTTTACTTAGGTTTTTTCTTAACTTTTTATTTGTTTTGGGTACGGCTTTTAGTTTTTCTTTATATTTTTTATTTATTTCACCAAGCCTTTTTATATGCAATGGCGAAAGGTTTAAAGCTTTCTTTAGCCTTTTGTAATAATTATTTTTTGGCTTTGGTTTATTTTTTGTATTCGGTTTAGCTTTTGTATTCGGCTTAGCTTTTTCTACTACATCAGTAAGTTTTTTATTATTGGGGGCTAAATCTGTTTTATTATTTTTTATATTAGATGTGTTTACCCTTTTATCGCTTTCTTTTTTTTGAGGGTTTGCCTCAGTTGAAGATTGACTACAAGAATAACTCAAAAAAATAAATACACTCAATAAACACATGAATACTCGCATAACAATGATAATATTTTTTAAACTGTCTTTAATTAGATAATAAAGTGTTCAAATAGTCACAAAAGTTTAAATTATGAAATAGTTACCTTTATATATATATGCAAATTAATTATTAAATTTAAACTTGAAAATTAAGTTAAAAAAATGCAAGGTGAGCAAAATTTTCGACTAAAAAATTTATGACTACAAGCTTTTAAAGCTATCCTTTTTTAATTTTGTTTAGATATTATATAAGTGCAAATGAATGAAATAGCTTTCTAATTTCTTTAACTATAATGATTATTGTAAAGTTACAGTCTAAATTTTAATACTATTCAACCTTCCATGGTCTAATTAACACATCCGATGGATAATTTGAACGATCAAATGGAGATTGGTAAGCATCGGTATATGGAAATCCAGTTATCGTATCATTTGTTGTTGGAACTGGTGCTAAATCAAACCAAATTCCATTAAAATTAATTCGTGGGTCATTATCCTTTTTCAATTTTTCTATTAATAGTGTGCTTAATTGATTTTTAATCTCTATGTATTTAAAGTTACCTGCAAGATTGTTTAAACAAGCAGGATCATTTTCTAAATCAAATAATTCTTCTAATGGTCTTTGTTTGGTGTAAGATTCATAAAATTTATAAGTTATACTATCACCATCTTCTAATATGGTGCCTTTAATTTTGTCATTACTATAATGGTAATAATAGTAGTGTCTGTTTCCTTCTTCTCCAAAAATGCGCCTTTCCGGTTCTAAATTTATTATATATTGAAATTTTTCCGAAATAATACTTCTGATAGGGAAACACGAAATTTCTTTTTCACGGTACCTGGTGTGTCTTTCAAAACCCGTGTATATATACTTATTTATATCTTCTTTGAGGTTAGCATTATAAAAAATCTTACGTAAACTTTCTCCTTCTGTCATGCTTTCTAATGGTTGTATTTTAGCTAAATTTAATAAGGTTTTACTTACATCCATTTGAGAAACTAAATTATGGACTTCTCTTCCTGGCGCTTTTATGCCTTTGGGCCAATGAATAAGTAGGGGAACACGACACCCCGGATTATATGCACCTGCTCCTTTTGCATTTCCGCTAAGTGTGGTTCCATTATCAGAGCTAACAATTATAACTGTATTGTCATACAAATTTCTTTCTTTTAAAACATCTATTATTAATTGTATTTTTTTATCAAAGTTCTCTATTTCATAATTAGCATTTAGCAGTCTCTTTTTATAAAAATTGTTATTAGGTAAATAGGGAGGCATATTCATAGTATCCATTCTTTCAACATATTCTTCCCATTTATTTTCAAAAGGTGCATGTCCGTCAAAAGTTGTGATGAAAAAATGAAAAGGCTTACGCTCAACATTGTCATCTAAAAATTTCTCTAAACCTTCTTTAACATAACCTCCATATCGTTTACCGTAACTATTTTCATTTCTCAAAGATTTACCTGGTTTCCAAATACCAGAGAGATAACCACATTGATAGCCATTATCCACTAACAATTCTATGTATGTAGGAAATGTATTGGAAAAAATCGAATTGTGAACACCTGCCTCTTCATTTTGCCAAATATTACGACAGGTTAATAATGATGCTCTTGCTGGTGCACAAGAAGAAGTTGAGGTATATGCCCTTTGAAATAATAAGCCATTGGCAGCCAGTGAATTGAATGCAGGGGTTACTGCGAAATTTGCACCATATAATGAACTAATTTGCTCTGGAGAAACGTCATCACTTAAAATTATAAGGAAATTTGGAGGCTCGTAGGTTGACCGATCAAGTAAATTGTTTTCATCTAGTAATTCTTTTTGCCCAAAAAAGCAGTTGAAGTAAAGGCTATTGATAATAATCAATAAGAGCAACCTAAAAGATGGTTTCATGTGTAATAGTGAATTTTACGTTAAAAAAAAGTACCTTGTTAAAGGTAAGCTATTTTTATAAAGTAAACAATTTTTTTTAGCAATATGTTTTATTTCACATATTGCCTTTGAAAATTATACCTAAATATTAGTATGCGATATTTAAAGTGCTGATTAATTGTAAAATGAGCTATTGATTTGAATACTTCCAAAGGCATATTATTGATGTTTTTTAATGCGTTTTGATGATTAACTGCTGCTAATTTCTCTTTAACTTAACAGCCTGTAAAAATGGTTTTATTTCGAATATGACTTATCGGTATAAATATCCAAGTGTAAAAATTTTTTTAGCATTTAACTTATCCTATAAATTTTTCATAGGTACTTAAAAATTTAAAAAAACTTCCGTGTTTGTCCCAATTATGCCTAAACAACGGATCAGAGATGTGCCATGTTGAACCATAAATAACTTCCAATACTTTTTTGTAATTTTTAGGTACTGGAAACAAATGCCCTTCAAACTCTAACTCGGTATTTGGGCTAATTTGATTAAAAGGTATTTCACCCTTAACAAATGGATATACAAACCAATTATTATCACTAACCCAAGAAGGAAAAAGGTCTATAATAAAGCCTTTGCCTTTCCGTACATGAAAATTGCCACTTGATTTTCTAACCTTAAAGCCATTATCAATTAACTTTTTTATTATTTCATTCCGCTCTTCAAAAACTTTATTTTTTGTTGATTGCTTACTTACATAAACCAAGTCAATATCATCGTCGTGTGGTATTATTTTTTTATCTCTTGTTGCCCCTAATAAAGTGCCATAAGCCAGGCAGACTTCAATATCAAATTCATTTTTAAAAAAATTGATAATCTCTTTCATGGACGATACAATTACCGCTATTCTATCATCACTAATTTTTTGGCTAATACCGTGATTGCTTGCAAATAGCTTTGGCGAAAATTCATCGAATTTAGTTGCTAAATCAATCTTTTCAAATATTTCAATTGCCTTCGCTTTATCAATCCTAATGCCTAATGCAAGTAGCCTCCAAGCCTGTTTTAAATTTTTACGCAGCCTTACCTTTGCTAAAGCCATATCTGCTAAAAAGGAAACATCTTTAATAAAATATGGGAACAGAAAGTTGTAGGTATCCTTAATAAAAATTAAATCTTCATTATTAGCGTGTATTTTAGTTAAATTATTTTGTCGAGTGCCAGCAAAAATGCTCAATGCGTTTAATTTCCACGCCTGACTATCGCATCTGTTGTAAACAACAATTTTTCCAATTTCTTTTATTTCACCTAAATCAATTAATAAAAAAGGTGATTCTTCTAATTGCGATAAAAATTGGGGCATACCGGTTGGGCTGCTGTCTAAAACGTTTTGAGGTTCTGCAATTACATTTTTATTAATGGTACTATAATTTATTTTTTTCCCTTTTGATATTAACTCATTATTTAAATTGAAAACTTCGATTTTATCAAAGGACAAAATTCCTTTTTCTCCTAATTGTAACCTAATGTATCGTGCTTTTTCTTTATGATGAACAGTTAATGGTTTGCCATTCAATTTTCCACCTATTTCAATAGTATCGGGTAAATAATTTGCAAGTTCATCTTTTAATACATTTAGCAATGCATTGTATTTATCTTTTAGTAAAGAAAGCTGTTTTTTCTCATACAATTTATTTGAAATCAAATATTGAAAATAGTCTAAAAAATCAATAGTTAGAAAGTTAATATTATTTGAACTGTAATAATATTTTTCTGCCGACTTACTTTTATCAGCAATAAATTTGTTGATAGTGTTTAATTTATCTAAGATAAATTCCAATTTAGTAAAAGCTTGCTCTAAATGGCTATTCTGATAAATAGTATTCCATTTTGCGCCATCATTTGACACCAAAACTTCAAACCTTCTTAGTCTTGCCCACCACCAATCTTGTCGATTGAATAATCTAATTCTATTTACTTTGGTTTTCTTTTCAAACTCTATTTGCCACCACGGCGAATCTTCCATTTCTGTATGAAAACCAATATCTCCGGTAATGTTACCGTTGGTTTCAGTCTTATTTTTTCTCTGCTTAAACTTACTGTATTTTGAACTGTGTGTTACTTTCCCCGCTTCTGTTATATTCTCCTTATTACTGTAAAGTTCTATTTGGTCAAACTGTAATGAAGTATTTACATTTGTTAACTGAACTTTAAGAAACTTTGTATGAATATCGAACTTTTTATCAAAGGGAGCTTCATCTACAAAGCCGCCAACATAATCTAATAAAAAAAATGACAGGCTATTCTCTATATCAACACGTTTTTCCGAATTAACTACCTCGTTTTTAAAATCAGTAAGTTTTAAGTTAGATTTAAGACTATTTATACAATCGCAAATATTCATTTAAGTTTTAATTTTAAGTATCTATCAAGATCAACGTATAGTTAACAAAGTAAAATTTAGTAATAATTTTATTAATGAAACAAGATAACCAAGCTAAGTAATGCTACAAAAATAAAGTTTTAATGCTTTTAAAAAACAAAATTTATATCAAAATGCATAATTGCTAAAAACACAGATTAGTTTTTGCTGCAAAAAAAATTCATCCTGCTGTGAAAATACATATTTAACCTTAACCCACATAAAAACCAAAAATTGGATGTGCTTCACTTTTGTTGCACATTTACTTAACTATTCTAGTTTTTTTGGGTTTGGTTTTTTATCTTTGCGGTCTTAAACTTACTCTACAAATAATTTAGCTCGGTATAAAAAATTCGGATCACTTGAAATTTATTATTATTATTTTATTATGATAATAAATTTAGTGAAAATTAGAATTTCAAGAGGATAAGCAATTCAAGTAAAAACATAAAAATGATAGATAAAAAATATTGGGACACTTTTTATGAAAAGAATTTCAGCCTAAGTGAACCTTCTTCATTTGCTATTTTCTGTAAAGAAAATTTTTTAAATGACAAACAGCATTCTATATTAGAATTTGGTTGTGGCAACGGCAGAGATGCTTTCTATTTTGCTGAAAATAATTTTAATATAATAGCTGTTGACTCTTCTTCAAAAGCCATTGAAGCAAATAATTCAAACTTAAAGGAAAGTCCACTTGACAAAAATTTAAGCTTTGTAGCTGGCAATATTAAGCCCTTAATAAAAACTACAAAGGGGCAGTATAATGTTATTTATTCTAGATTTACTTTACATGCTGTAAAAGAAAAATTGGAAGACAAAATAATCAATCTCTCCTATAAAAATTTACCAAAAGGAGGAATGTTTCTTTTAGAATTTAGAACAATCAACGATCCATTAATGAATAAAGGGGACGCAATAAGCAAGTACGAAAGAGTTACAAGCCACTACAGAAGATTTATTAAATCTTCAAAATTTGTAAAAAAATGTATTAACGCAGGTTTCCAATTGAAGTATTTTATTGAAAAGGACAACTTATCTGTTTATAAAGAAGACAACCCTGTTTTAGCAAGAGTAGTATTAGTGAAATAATGCAATTTAGTTTGTAAAAGCATCTGACTTTAATCGCTTAATCTGGTTTTCTAATATTTCAACTTGAGGAATTAAAGTCCATTTGCTTTTTGCTTTTTCTAATAAACTTACTTTCTCTTCAAAAGAAATGTTTTCCCAAATACAGGTTTCTAATACTTCTTTAGATAGTGGTTTTGTATTTAAATATACCACACTATTAACTCCGGTGTCGGTTATATAAACAAAATAATCACTTAGTTTTTCCATTAAAATGGCGTGCCACGGGCCAGAATTTTTATATAAATAATCTTGTAATATAACAATTGATTGCTCTGGAATTAGCTTTGAAAAGAATTCTTGAACAATGTAATTATATGAAATTGGCGACTTCATAATGTCAACAAACAATAATTCAATATCTCCCGTTTCAACCTTTATCTTTTCTATTCTATCACTATTAACCTTAATCAAATGCTTAAAAGGGCTGGTATATTTTTCAAATAAAGGCAGTATATTTCCATCGGCAGGAAATTTAATATTATTCTTAGTAAAAAAATAATCAATAACATGAATATCCCTTGGTGGAATAAAAAACACATCGTAACAAAAAATTTTAGTGGCTATTTTATTGGCAACTTTATTTTTATTAAGTCCGTCTGCCAAAAAAACGGTAGACCCACCTAAAAAACTGCCTAAATCAACAATTTGCCCTTGTCCCTTAACATAGTTTTCTGCCAACCACGAGAGCATCAATTTTTCTTCTTTTGTAACCATTGTAGGCACGTGCCAAATACTATTTCCAGATGGCTTAAATTTTTCGCTTAACCAGGGTTTTTTATTAATTATCTCTATGTCGGCAATCATAATTATGTTGTTAAAAACTTAAATAAATACTTAGTTAATTAATCAAGTATAAATTATAGTGAAAGATCAAATTGATTATTTATATATTGTTTTGTCTCATCATCAATATTAGTTTCCCACTTTTTATCGTGCATAATACTAATAATTTTAGCTTTAAGTGCATCGAAGTTTCCTTTCAATTGTACAGCGCCAATATTAGCAATAGCTTCATTACTTTCTTTCTTTTCTAATTCTAATGCATAAAAGAGGCATTGAACGCCATAGGTTGTAAAGTCATTGTTAGTTAATGGCAAATTAATATCGTGAAAACAAACAACGGCATCTTCTTTTAGAAATGGCAAGGCGCATAACAAATCAATACAAGGCCAAGGATGTCGATGATTGGCATCAATAAACATAAAATCAATTGAATTTAGCTTGTGGTAATTTGCAAGGTTAATAGAAGTATATGGAATTCTGAGTGTATAATTAGCCGTTTCTTCTGGAATCATTTTACCAACCGCATAACCAACATCTAAAGTATCATCCCAATAACATTTTTGCATAATATCATAAGAAAATAATTTTCCTGAAGTGGCTAATTGATGCTTTTTAACGGTTTGCATACCATATAAAATTACAGCAGAAGAAACGCCCGATGCTACGCCGAGCTCTGCGGCAATTTTAGGTTTTTTATCTATAACTTGTTCAAAAAGAAATTTGACTTGTTGGTGGCTTAATGAACCTTTTGCGTTTGCTGGTCTTTTAGGTGTAAATGTAGCTAGTGTTTTGTCAACATCTATTGAAGTGCCATTTAAACCAGCAGTTGTAGGGGTGCTGCTTATATTATATTTTGTTGAAATATCATTTTGAGCAAGTACCGTTTTAAAATAATCATAAGTAATTTTAAACCCTTCGGTTCTATTTACTTTAGGCATCCAACCTAATAATTCTTTTGCCTTGTCAATATTGGGTTGACGAATTTTAGGATCATCTTTAGGTAAATCTTGATAAATAAGTGCAGATTTAGTGCCTTCTACTACACTTAACACTTCTTCCGCAGCTTGTTTAATAGTAATTTCTTCGGGGTTTCCAATATTAACTGGTAAATGATAATCGCTTAATAACAATCTATAAATTCCATCTACTAAATCGCTCACATAACAGAATGATCTGGTTTGCGAACCATCGCCAAAAATTGTAATTGGGTCATTGGCAATTGCCTGAGAAAAAAAAGCTGGAAGAGCTCTTCCGTCGTTGGGTCGCATACGTGGCCCATACGTATTAAAAATTCTTACTATACGCGTTTCAACTTTATGATGCGTATGATATGCCATTGTTATCGCTTCCATAAAACGCTTGGCTTCGTCGTAACAACCTCTGGGGCCAATTGGGTTTACATTGCCCCAATAATCTTCTGTTTGAGGATGAATTTTAGGGTCGCCGTAAACCTCGCTAGTAGAAGCTACCAAAATACGGGCATTTTTAGCTTTCGCAACACCCAAAATGTTATGTGTACCTAAAGCTCCTACTTTAAGTGTCTGTATCGGAATTTTTAAATAATCAATTGGGCTTGCGGGAGAAGCAAAATGCAAAATATAATCTAACGCACCAGAAATATGTACATAATTGGTAATGTCGTGGTGATGAAATTCAAAATTTTTTAAGGGCATTAAATGGCTAATGTTCTCCATATTGCCAGTAATTAAATTATCCATACCGATAACGTGGTAACCATTATCAATCATTTTGTCGCATAAATGCGAACCTAAAAAGCCGGCTGCCCCGGTTACTAAAACACGTTTCATCAATTGCTCTGTTTAATTTTAATGTTTGGAGTTTCCACTTCATATTGAAGTTGCTTAAAGTCGTTTTTGTAAAACTGGTTAACTTCATTTCTTACTTCAACAGACCATTTTAAAGTTTTTACTACTTTTGATTTATTTAATTGAGGTATTCTTTTGTTTGTCTTAATATGCAGTTCTTTTTTAAGAAACTTAATTACATTTTCCAAGCCATCTTCCAACTTAAATATTTGCATTTGTTCCTCAATAAAATCGCTTTGTGGCCGAAGGTGATTGTCGAAGTGGTGTTTATTTGCTTTTACTTTGTTTATATGGAGCGTTAACCAGTCTGAAAAATTAATCCTTCTTTTAAATTTTTTTTGCTGATTTTCTGTTCTAAATGCATACTCACTCACTAATCTATCGTAAGGATTTCTAACTACTGCGAAAGATACATCAAAAAAATCGTTTCCAAATAAAACTGTTAAGTCGTTAAAAGTTAAATGTTGAGGTGTACATTTCATAAAAGTGGGTATATCTGGTTGATAAAACTGCATTTCTCCAAAATTACTTAGCCAATTTTCAATACTTGTACCACCAGTTTTTGGTATATGTATAAAAACTACTTTTTTATTGTTAATGTTAAATATCGGCATAAGTATGCTGGGCTACTAATTGTCTTCCAATACTTTCGTAGTGAAACCCTTTTTCATTCATTCTATCTAGATCATATAAATTTCTTCCGTCAAAAATTACAGGCTCTTTCAGTAATTCTTTCATTACTTTAAAGCTTGGCGTTCTAAATACCTGCCATTCGGTAATAATTGCCAATGCGTCTGCATCTATCAAAGCTTCATTTGGCTCATCTACAAAGGTAATTTTATCTCCAAATACTGCTTTTACATTTTCCATTGCCTCTGGGTCAAAAGCTTTTATTTTTGCGCCTTTAGCTAACAAATTTTCAATTATGTATAATGCTGGGGCTTCTCTAATATCATCGGTATTCGGTTTAAATGCCAAACCCCAAATTGCAAAAGTTTTTCCTTCAACATCATTTTTATAAAAGTTTAAAATTTTAGTTGAAAGTATTTGCTTTTGAAGGCTGTTTACCTCCATTACGGAGTTCAAAATTTTAAAATCGTAATTATTTTCGTTTGCTGTTTTGGCTAAAGCTTGCACGTCTTTTGGAAAACAAGATCCTCCATAACCAACACCTGGAAATAAAAAACGTTTTCCTATTCGGGTGTCTGTGCCAATTCCTATCCTTACATTATCAACATCTGCACCTGTTAATTCACACAAGTTGGCTATTTCATTCATAAATGAAATTTTGGTAGCCAAAAATGAGTTAGCAGCATATTTTGTCATTTCTGCGGATTTCTCATCCATAAAAATGATTGGGTTGCCTTGGCGTACAAATGGTTCGTACAAACGTTTCATAACGGCAGTTGCCTTTTCAGAATCTGTACCAATCACAACTCTATCAGGTTTCATAAAATCATCAACTGCAACTCCTTCTCTTAAAAATTCAGGATTAGAAACTACATCAAACAAATCTGAATCTAAATTATTTGCTAATGCAGCTGTTACTTTTTCGGCAGTACCAACTGGCACCGTACTTTTATCAACTATTACTTTATAATCTTTTATAATAAAACTCAAATCATTAGCAACACCTAATATATATGAAAGATCTGCAGAACCATCTTCTCCTGGAGGTGTAGGTAATGCCAAAAAGATTATTTCTGCATCTTTAATGCCTTCCTCAAGGTTTGTTGTAAAGGTAAGTCTTCCTGCTTTGGTATTTCGCTCAAACATTGCCTCTAAGCCTGGCTCATAAATTGGCACATAGCCATTTTTCATTTTTTCAACTTTATTTGCATCTATATCTATGCAAACAACATTATTTCCTGTTTCTGCGAAGCAAGTACCTGAAACTAAACCAACATACCCGGTGCCAACAACTGCTAAATTCATATTTTTTGTAAACTTTTTTGCAAATGTAAAAACTTATTGCGGTTAAACTAAATAATCAGTTTTCTGACTTCTTTTCTACCAAAAGGTATTGACTTTTATTCATAAAATTATCTTTTCTTAATAGTTTCTTTATAAATTTTTATCATTTCTTCTGTTGGGCCAATACCAATTATTTTACCTTTATCTAAACAAAGGCATCGAGGGCAATGTTTTTTTACTACGCCCAAATTATGACTTACAATAATAACTGTTTTGTTTTTAAGCATTGATTTTTCAAATACTTCATCTGATTTTTTTTTAAAGCGCAAGTCTCCAACTCCTCCAAAAAATTCATCAAATAGAAATATATCAGCTTCAGCATGTATTGCAACGGCAAAGGCCAAACGCATACGCATGCCTTTAGAGTAATTCTTTACTTTTGTATCAACAAAATTTTCTAATTCGGCAAATTCGAAAATTTCATCAAATTTTAAACCAATTTTTTTAAACGACAAACCTAAAACAGCACCATTAACATAAACATTTTCTCTACCAGTAAGGTTAGGATCGAAGCCCATACCTAATGATAATTTCATCATTTTGCCATAGGTATTAATTTCACCACCTTTATCTGTTTGTAGGTTTTTCATTATCATATCTAATAAGGTAGACTTCCCGCTTCCATTTCTGCCAATAATGCCAAAAAACTCTCCTTTCTTTATTTTAAGATTAAGTTGTTGAAGTGCAATAAACTCGGTTCTTCTTTTAAATTTAAAAATATTAAAAGCAATATTGCGAATACTGTCACTATTAGCTTCAAATACTTTATAGGTTTTTGAAACATTTCTTATGTCAATTGCTATTTCTTGTTGCTCCATACTACATTCTTTCTATTGCATAAGGAATTGACTTTTTAAACAAAGCAAAACCGATAATTAAAACTAATAGTGCATACATCCATCCCCAAGCAAAAAACTCCATATTTAAGGGTTGATGGTAAAAGGTGGTGTTTCTTAAATTAATCATAATAGGCGTTACTGGGTGTATATATAATAATATTGGATAGCTTTTTTGTATTGATTCTAATGAAAAAAAGATTGGTGCGGTCCAAAAACCTGCTAAAATAAAAACACTCCACAAGTGTTCAATATCTTTTAAAAATATACTTGCAGATGCTAAAATAAGTGAAAAGCCTAAACCTATAGCACAAACATTAAGCACTAAAACCGGCAACCAAAAAACTTGTAGTGAAGGAAAAACGCCAGAAATCATACCCATTATAAAATAAGCAATTAGGTTAAATAGAAAACCAAACACGGTGCTAATTGTTAAAGAGTAAAAAATATCTAACCATTTAAATTGTATACTTTCTAACAAATATTTTTTTCCACTTAAAGCCCGTAAAGCTTTATTAGTTAGTTCGGAAAAAAACATCCAACATAATAAAGCTGAAAATAAATAAATATGGAAATTTTCAAATGGAGAGTCTCGTACAAATGTAAATGCCAGGGTATAAACTGCAAGTCTTAATAATGGATTAAGCAAAGCCCATACCATTCCCAAAGCACTATTGTAATATCTCTTTTTAAAATCAACTTTAGCTAAAGCCCATATTCTTTCAATCCGGTTATTTTCTGGCAACCTTTCAATTACTGGCGCAGCTATTTTATTTATTACTTTAAGCAAATAGTTATGTTTTTTTATTTGGTATTAATTAGTTTGTTTAAAAATTGCAAATAACGGCATTTTTTATTTTATCTGTATAATATGGAGTATTTTATGAGGTTTTAGATATTTGTGAAACTTTTAAAAAATGGAGAGAATTTCATTCAGTAAACCGTTTATTACAGAAAATGAAACTGCTTATATTAATAAAGCAATTCAAAGTGGTTTAACTTGTGGTAATCATACATATACTAAGTTATGTCACCAATATTTTACAGAAAGTATAATTTTAAGCACAGGTGGCTAACTACTTCTTGTACCAATGCGCCGGAAATGGCTGCTTTATTTCTTAATATAAAACTTAATGACGAAGTAATTATTCCCTCTTACACCTTTTCTTCAACAGCAAATGCTTTTATTTTAAAAGTGGCAAAGGTGGTTTTTGCTGATTCTTACCCAAACAACCCTAATATTGATGTAAACTTATTAGAAGCACTAATAACATCAAAGACCAAAGCCATTGTTGTAGTGCATTATGCAGGTATTGCTTGCAATATGGATAAAATTAATGCTATCGCTCAAAAACACAATCTTTTTATTATTGAAGATGCTGCCCAGGCAATTGACAGTTTTTATAATAATCAACCATTAGGTTCTGTCGGTGATTTTGGCGCACTTTCTTTTCATCAAACAAAAATGCTTTTTGAGGCGAAGGTGGTATGTTAGTTGTAACTAATGATGATTTTTTTAAACGTAACGAAATTATTTTGGGAAAAAGAACAAATAGAGCTTCTTTTATAAGAGGCGAAATAAAGAAATATGAATGGATTGATGTTGGTGCTTCCTACTTACTTTCGGATGTGTTAGCAGCTTATTTGTTTGCACAGTTTAAGCAGTTACTTGCCTTTTTCAAATGATGATTATAAATTTTAAAATAATAATTGTATAATGCTAAAAAAAGTAAAAAGAAATTTAAAGAAATGAACAATATATTAATTACTGGTGGCGCAGGTTTTATTGGTTCGCATTTAATAAGGCACTTCATAAAGCACTATCCCGATTATAAAATTATTAACTTAGATAAGTTGACTTATGCTGGTAATTTAGAAAATCTTAGAGATATAGAAAACGCAAAAAACTATCATTTTGTAAAAGGAGACATTTGCGATTTTAATTTTGTAAAAGAATTGATGGAGCTTCATCAAATTAATAGCATAATTCATTTGGCGGCCGAATCACACGTTGATCGTTCTATAAGCAACCCAATGGAGTTTGTTAATACTAATGTTGTGGGTACAGTTAATCTTCTAAATGTTGCTAAGGCATATTGGAGTGAAGATTATGATAACAAGCTGTTTTATCTTGTTTCAACCGATGAGGTATATGGCAGTTTAGGCGAAACTGGTTTATTTACCGAAACTACGCCTTATGATCCACGTTCGCCCTACTCTGCTTCAAAAGCAAGTGCGGATCATTTTGTGCGCGCTTACCAGCATACATACGATATGCCGGTAAAACTTTCTAACTGTTCTAATAATTATGGTTCATATCAGTTTCCAGAAAAATTGTTGCCTTTGTTTATAAACAATATTAAGCATAACAAAAATTTACCTGTTTATGGCAATGGTAAGTATACCCGCGATTGGCTTTGGGTAGTAGACCATGCTCGTGCTATTGATGCTGTTTACCACAAAGGAAAGATGGGTGAAACTTATAATATTGGTGGTTTTAACGAATGGCAAAATATTGATTTAATTCATTTGCTTATTGAGCAAATGGACACGAAATTAGGTCGACCTGAAGGAACAAGTAAAGAACTGATTACTTATGTAAAAGACAGGCCTGGCCACGATAAACGTTATGCTATTGATGCCAATAAAATTAAAAATGAATTGGGCTGGCAGCCATCGGTTACTTTTGAGGAAGGCCTGGATAAAACTATTGATTGGTATTTAAAAAATGAAGATTGGCTAAATAATGTAACAAGTGGTAACTATCAAACTTATTATCAAAAACAGTATACAAAACAATAAAAATTTATTTTTATAAAATATGAAGGGAATTATTTTGGCAGGTGGTTTAGGTACGCGATTATTTCCATTAACCTTATCGGTAAGTAAGCAGTTAATGCCAGTTTACGATAAACCAATGATTTACTACCCATTATCTACCTTAATGTTGGCAGGTATTAAAGATGTGTTAATAATATCTACCCCCGAACATTTACCGCTTTTTGAAAAAGTATTAGGTGATGGCAAAAGCATTGGTTGTAATTTTAGCTATGTGCCACAGTACGAACCAAATGGCTTAGCACAAGCTTTTGTGTTGGGTGCCGATTTTATTGGTAATGATGCGGCAGCCCTTGTTTTAGGCGATAATATTTTTTATGGCAATGGTTTAAGTGAATTGATGGTGGAATGTCATAACCCAAATGGCGGTATTGTTTTTGCTTATCCTGTTCACGACCCAGAACGTTATGGTGTTGTTGAGTTTGATGATAAGAATAAAGCAATTTCTATTGAAGAAAAGCCAGAAAAACCGAAATCGAACTATGCTGTACCAGGTTTGTACTTTTATGATAATAGTATTGTTGAAGTAGCTAAAAATTTACAACCAAGTGCACGTGGTGAGTACGAAATTACTGATGTAAACAAACATTATTTAAATTGCGGAAAATTAAAAGTACAAGTTATGAGCCGCGGTTATGCCTGGCTAGATACTGGTACGCACGAATCGTTATTGCAAGCTGGTGAATTTGTGAGTGTAATTGAGCACAGACAAGGTTTAAAAATTGGTTGTATTGAAGAAGTGGCTTGGCAAATGAAATTTATTGATGATGCGCAGTTAGAAAAATTAGGACATCATTATATAAAAAGTGGTTATGGAGAGTATTTGCTAAATTTATTAGTGTAATCCTTATTTTTTGCGAAGAGCCAGCACTTAAATTTTTAGCCCTGACAGTAGTGGAAATCCTTTTTTATCAACGCGGTTTTTACCCGTTGTAAAAAAGATTGGAGCGGATGGCAGGAGTTCTGTTTCAACGTGTTGTTCTGTTTCGCTTCAAAAACAAATAAAAAAAAAGCTGTTACACAATGTAACAGCTTTGCTTGTATTATTAAGTTATAATTTTTATTCGTGATCTCCTGGGCTAACAATACGGAAAACGATTGCAGCTAAACCGCCTCCTACAAAACAACCTACCATATAAACCCAAAGGTTTGACCAAGCAAAAAGGTTACCTACCGAAGCACCTATTGCTACAGCAGGGTTAAAAGCGCCAGAACTAACAGCACCTAAACCATAAGCCATTGCAGTAACCGTTAAACCAATTGCTAAACCAAAGTAAGAGTTACCTGCATTTGCTTTTGCTGTTGCTACATTAAGTACAACATAAACCAATGCAAAGGTTCCTAAAATTTCTGCTAATACAGCAGGTACTCTTCCAATTTCTTGCACACCAGTACCGCCAAAGTCAAATATTAGTTTTGATATTAATGCAGCAACTGCACCACCAGCAACTTGCGCTATTACATAAGGTATAAACTCTGCCCAGCTTAATGCTCCTCTAATTGCTAAACCGAAAGAAACAGCTGGATTGTAGTGTGCGCCAGAAATATGGCCTCCTGCATAAACCATTACCATTAATGATAAACCAATAGCAATAGGTGCCATAGTGCCTGCTTTTGCAACAGCAGCGAAAACTGTAAGTACTAAAAAAAAAGTACCAATAAATTCTACTAAATACTTATTCATAATTATAAAAGATTTTGAAAAATTTGTATTAGATTAAAACTTTTAGACTATTAAGTGATAATTTAGACACATTAAATTTAAAATATTATAAAAAATGACGTTACAAGTAGGACAAAAAGCCCCCGCTTTTACTTTGTTTAATACTGAAAAGAAAGAAGTTAACTCTTCGGATTTTGAAGGCAAAAATTTATTGGTATTATTTTTTCCACTAGCATTTACTGGTGTTTGCACTAAAGAATTGTGTACTATTAGAGATGATATTGGGAATTATGAAAATGTGAACTCTGCAGTAGTTGGCATTTCGGTTGATAGCTTATTTGTTTTAGAAAAATTTAAGGCAGAGCAAAATATTGATTTTCCAATGTTATCGGACTTTAATAAAAAGGTTGCAAGCGATTTTGGCGTTTTATATGATGAATTTCCTGCTTTTGGTATGAAGGGAGTTTCCAAAAGGGCTGCTTTTATTGTTGATAAAAAAGGTATTGTTCAATATGTAGAAGTGTGCCCCACTCCAGGTGATTTGCCAAATTTTGAAGCTATTACAGCTAAACTTAAAGAGTTAGCTTAAGTATTTTTTAATGACTAAAAAGAACCAATTTAATATTAGAGTTTATGGCCTCCTTGTTAATAAAAACAAGGAGGTTTTAGTTGTTGATGAGTACATAAAAAATGATTTGATAACAAAATTTCCAGGTGGCGGTTTAGAATTTGGTGAAGGTTTAACAGATTGTTTAATACGTGAGTTTTATGAGGAAACGGGTAACAAAATTAAAATAAAGGAGTTGTTTTTTGTTAACGAAAATTTTGTTCCTTCGTTTTTAAGCAAACATCAGCAAATAATTAGTTTTTATTATTTGGTAAGTGCTTCAAAACGTTTTAAAATTAAACAGCAGTTTACTAATAACTTTGAGTTTGAAGAGTATGAAGAAACTATTGAAGGCTTTAGATGGCTGTTTATAAATAAACTTAAACTAACAGATTTTGACTTGCCGATTGATAAAATGGTAGTGAAAAAACTAAAAAAACACTATTAGGTAATCATTCGGTTTTGGTAATTGGGTTTTGGTAACTCCACAATATCTAACCAATATTCAATTGTTTTTGATAGTTTCTTATCAAAAACATCTACATCCATATCTTTTATAATATACGAGTTGGCATGAAATCTATACGATTTTAAAATATGTTCATCTAATTTAGAATAGGAAATTACAACTACAGGTATATTTTTTATACGAGGTTTTTCTTTTAAATATCTTAAAATTAAATCACCGTTTTTTAATGGTAAATTATAATCTAACAATATCAAGCTAGGCCAGTATTCTTGCATCTTTTCAATTTTACATACAATAAAATCGAAAGCATTTGCACCATCATTAATTATGGTTAAGTTTATATTTTGCTTTTCAATTATATTTTTTACACTAATTATATCAACATCATTATCTTCAATTAATAAAATGTTTTTTGCACTTATATCCATTTTTTTTTATTAAGCTAAAAATCTAATGTAATGTTAATAGTACTTCCTTTTTTTAGTGACGAACTTATGTTTATAATCCCCTTATGTCTATTTATAATTTTTTTACAAATAGCTAAACCTAAGCCTATACCAGATGATTTTACTTGTCTAACTTTATTAAAAGTTTCAAAAATATAACTATGATATTTTGGGTTTACTCCAATACCATTATCATTTATGTACAATTTTAACTTACCACTTATATTTTCCGACCAAATTGTTATCAACGGTTTTTCTTCACTTCTATATTTAATAGAATTAGAAATAATATTATTAAATACATGTTTAAAAAGAGATATGTCGCCCCTAATCATCACATCATTTTCAAGTTTTATAACAGCTTCGTTTTCATCTATTAAAAGTTTTAAATTCGATTTTACATTATCAATTAGTTCTGAAATATTAAAATTTTCGTAAACCAAATCTTGATTTTCTACAGAAGAATATAATAACAAATCATCAATCATTTTATTCATTATAAAAGTACGATTAATTACTTCATTTACATATCCCAATTTTTTTTCACTTTTATCAATAGTTTGCTTTTTTAACTGCTGTGCAAAGTATGAGATGTTTCTAATGGGCTCTTTTAAATCATGAGCTACAATATATGCAAATTTTGATAACTCTTCGTTTGATTGTATATAACTATTTAATTTTTCGTTAGTAGTTTTAAGTTCATTTACTTTTAATTGATATTTTTTTAGTGTAATTTCTTCTAAACTAATATCTCTAACAATCATCATTACTTCACCAACATTAACTTTATAAAATCTACATTCAAAATAGCGTATTTGATTTAAAACATCTAATTGTTGTATTTTACAACTTACTACTAAATCAGAAGATATAGCTCTTTTTATTTGTTGAAAAATGGTATAACCTGTTACCTCATCTTCAAAACATTCTTTTGCATTTAAGCCAATTTTTTCAGTTGGTATTAAAAGTTCAGATAAGTCGTTGGAAAGAAATTCTATACAATTACCATCATCAGTAAATAAGTAATATTGATCGGGCAAAGATTTCAATAATGAATGAAGTTGCACATTTCGGTATTCCAATGCCTTTAACAAGTTAGTATTTTGCTTTTTTAACGCATCATTTTTATTTGAAACACCTGCCATTGATAATTGTAATTTTTAAATCTTAGTGCGCAGCAAAATGTGCCGCCAGAGTTTTGAAAATTTCGTTCACATTATTGCCATCTTCTAATAGTGTACTTGAAAAAAAATCAATTTTAAAACCTGAATTAGATTTTATACTTTCTAACTCTTTTGCGTCAACCAAATCCATTTTATTTCCTATTACCAAAATTTCAATCTCTTCTAAGTATTTTTTTAATCCTTTATAGTCGGAATGTATTCTTTCATAAGTTTCTGGCCTTGTAATATCAAAAACTAAAATGGCAGCATGCGTACCGCTTAAATAATTTGTAGGTATATTGTTATGTGTAACCACATCTGCAATATCCCAAATTACTAATTCAACAGTTTTATTGTTAATAACCTCACTTTTAGATTTTATATTAACACCAATAGTAGGGCGATAATCTTCAGAAAATTCGTTTAGCACATAACGGTTTAATAAAGATGTTTTGCCTACAGCAAAGGAACCCAATATTATTATCTTCTTCTTCAACATTTTACATTCTCATTTATAATTTTTCTTAGCTTTTCAGAAAGCTCTTGTTCAGGTATTTCTTTAGAAAAATCTTTTCCATTAATATTCTTTGCCATAAAATAACCTGCCGTATTTTTTAAACTATATGTAAAATCAATGCTTGAGTGTCCATCTAATAATATGGCAGCAAAATAATCAAAATCGTTATAGATTAATACTCTATAAGCTACATATCTCAACTCTTCAATTTCTTCTTTGTAGCCTACTTTAAGAGCATCTTCGCCAAAAGCTTTTATAGCTGTTATTAAACCACCAAATTGATTTTTGTTCATTGGGTTTTCTTTAGAATAACTGCAGATTACAATACCTGATCCTTTTTGGATAATCAAAATATCTTTTATGGTGGCTGTATTTACCTTAGATATACGTTCTTCAGCAGAATCCGGCGGCCCCCAAGGGATAATCTTCTTAATAAATGCACTTACAGGATTATCTTTAATTTGTTTATTTACTCTGCTCTGCACCTTACCTAACTCAAAAGCAATCCATTTTTGTATTAATTTACCCATTATTGGGGTTAAAGCTTTTATTAGTTGAGGTTCAGAATTTTTTATAATCGCACCTACTTCTTGGCCAAACAATTCATCAAATTTATGCTTCATTTCATTTGTTTGTTCTTCTAAAATTGAAGACAATTTTTCTCTTAACAAATCTGGCTCATTAATCGTAGCCTCTAAAAGCTCTGTAGAATTTTCAAGTTCATTTACTCTTAAAATTACCTTTCTTTGCTGTTCAATTAAATCGTTCACCAACAATGCTCTTAACTCACCAAGTCTATTCTGAGATTCAGTTTTCAATATATCCTCTTTCATAATTATCTTATTTCATCACTATTTTTATTTCATTACAGATTCTATAAACTTTTTAAAATTTTCAGCTAATATCTTTTTATCCGCTTTCTCCTCCTCTAATTTCTCAATTTTTTTATTAAAACTAACATCGCTATTTCCCAATTTGCCAGTTATGTTGTTATCTAAATCAGAAATATTACCGGCAATTTCTGCACTTAAAAGTTGTAATTTATTATTGTAGTCTTTTTTATTATCTCTTATTTGTTTTTCGAGCTCATATATTTGCTTATCCATTTTAGCAATTTTAGCATCATATTTTTTTATTTGATCACCAAAAAGTAATTCAACAATAGCTTCAAATTTAGTTACATCCTCACTTTTATTTTTTTCTGATACCATTTATAATTTACATTTTGGTACTTAAAGGTAATAATAAATTTCAATACTTTCTTTGAAAATTGGCATCTGAAAAATTTATGATTTAAAATAAAATTATAATATTTATAAAAACTTAAAATTGAATTTATCTGATTGCTACTAAATAAATTTATATTTCGCAACAATCTGCCATATTAAATAGAAATGATTTAGGAGGAGATGCATTTATAAAATTGCAAATAGTATTACCTTTTTATTAATTTGACATTTTAAAAAACAACAAAATTTCATTTTATGCAAATTCATTAACCAACTTACTTAGTTTTCAACCTTTATAATTACCCTAAATTAGCAGCACTAATTATTTATTAAGTTTACTCGGTTTGCTTTTTGGCGTTTCCCTTCGGGTCGGGCTATTCGCTTCAATCTTTTTGTTCGTACCTCACAAAAAGGATTTCCGCTACTATCCCTAACGCAATTGGGCATTAAAGGTTTCACCTTTACACTTTCATTTAAAAAAAATTACAAATACAGTACCTTTTTTACAGCTTTAATGGTTTTATCAACATCGGGCAAAAAAGCTGCAACCAAGTTGGGCGCATAAGGTAAAGGCGTATCGGCAGATGTTACTCGGGTTACAGGAGCATCTAAGTAATCAAAAGCATCGGTCGAAATTTTGTAAGCAATTTCGGCACCAACACCACCCAAAGGCCAAGTTTCTTCAACTACCACAATACGGTTGGTTTTTTTTAATGAAGTTATTATAGTTTCATAATCCATTGGGCGAATGGTACGCAAATCAATAACCTCAGCACTAATATTATCTTTTGCTAATTCTTCGGCAGCATTAAGTGCAACCTTCATCATTTTATTAAAAGATATTATAGTTACATCGCTGCCTTCACGCTTTACATCAGCTTTACCAATTGGTATTAAATATTCTTCTTCTGGCACTTCGGCCATGTCGCTATACATAACCTCCGATTCCATAAAAACAATCGGATCATCATCTCTAATAGCCGATTTTAGCAAACCCTTGGCATCATAACCGTTTGAAACGGAGATTACTTTTAACCCGGGTATATTTGCATACATATTTTCGAACGATTGCGAATGAGTGGCAGCTAATTGCCCAGCAGAACCATTTGGCCCTCTAAAAACTACAGGCGCACCAAATTGCCCACCCGACATTTGCAACATTTTTGCAGCACTATTTATAATTTGATCGGTTGCCAACAATGCAAAGTTCCAGGTCATAAATTCTACAATTGGTCGTAAGCCATTCATAGCAGCACCAACCGCAATACCAGCAAAGCCTAATTCTGCTATTGGAGTATCAATAATGCGGTCGGCACCAAACTCATCTAACATTCCCTGGCTAACCTTGTAAGCACCGTTATATTCGGCCACTTCTTCGCCCATTAAAAAAACATTTTTGTCTTTTCGCATTTCTTCGGTCATTGCTTCTCTAACCGCTTCTCTAAACCTAATTTGTCTAACAGCCATTTTATAAAATTATATGTCACAAAAGTAGTTAAAAATTTAGGTAATATAAAGGCTATGAAATCAAATTTATAATTTCATAAAATTTTTGTTTTCTTTTGCAGTTCATTTTAGTGATGCCTGTAGAAGCCTATATCGCCAAACGCTTGTCTTTTAGCAAGCAATCTGGTTTTTCAAGTTTTATAATAAAAATTGCTATTGTGGCGGTAAGCCTTTCTGTAGCTATTATGATTATTGCAACCGCTTTAGTAAATGGTTTTAAAAAAGAAATTGAAAACAAGGTATTTGGTTTTATGGGCAACATACAAATTAGCAGCTACGAAAGTAATTATGCCTTTCAAAACAAACCTATTAACTTTAACCCAAAACTTAGTAAACGCATTAATGCGTTAAAAAATGTAGGCCATATACAAGCTTATGCCAACATTACCAGCATATTAAAATCGCCAACAGAAATGGAAGGTATTGCTTTAAAAGGTGTTGGCTTCGATTACAATTGGCAGTTTTTTAAAAAATACATGTACGAAGGTGTACCATTAGCATTAGATAGTGTAAAAAAAAGCAATGAAATAATACTATCTAAAACTACTGCTGACCGGTTAGAGGTAACAATTGGCGATAAAGTAAATGCTTATTTTATACAAGAGCCACCAAGAATAAGAAGCTTTACAATTAGTGGTATTTTTAATACTGGTTTAATCGAATACGATATGGCTTATGCGTTAATTGATTTGCGCCACGTACAAAAATTAAGCAATTGGACTAACAAACAAATACAAGGCTATGAAGTTTTTGTGCCAGATGTTGATAATATGGAATCAACAAATAACAAATTGTTTTTTAATGTTTTAGGGCCCGATTTATTGTCTCAAACTTTAAAGGAAATTAACCCAAGTATTTTTAATTGGTTAGAACTTCAAAGTATTAACGAAAAGGTAATTTTTGCCCTAATGATAATTGTTGCGGTTATTAATATGATTACCACTTTGCTTATTTTAATTATGGAACGCACCAACATGATTGGTATATTAAAAGCTTTAGGTGCTACCAATTGGAACATAAGAAAGTTATTTTTATACAATGCGGCTTTTATAGTTGGTTTTGGTTTATTTTTTGGTAATTTATTTGGCCTGGGGCTTTGTTTATTTCAACATCAATTTGGTTTTATTGAATTGAGCGAAGAAAGTTATTTTATTAAAACTGCACCTATTTATATTAGTTGGTCAATAGTGCTTATAATTAACTTAGCTACATTAATAATATGCATTATCTCTCTCTTAATTCCTTCGTATTGGATTACCAAAATTTCACCTGTTAACGCTATTAGGTTTAGTTAGGGAGTTTTTGTTTCATTATTTTGGTTCTACTACGAATTTAATGAAACATTGCATTTAAGGCTTAGAAGTACTTACGCACAAAGATACTTTAAATACCCCAACCGTCATCGCAGAAAAATCGGAGAGAAGCGGAGATGTTATCTGCGATCTCACCTATTTTTTTGGGAGAGATAGCGGATATTTTATTCCGTTGCTCTCCATAAAATTCCGCTATGACGTTTGTTCGGTTTTTACTTTTTCCATTAAAATGGTAGTAAAACCATTATTTTTAGGCATTTGAAAGGTTTACTGAATTACAAATGTAGCTTGGCTTCTAATATTGTTGCTATTGCTTGCTTCTAAATAATAGATACCACTTTTTATAAATTGCCACATCTAATTTAAATTTATTTTCACTGCTTGAAATTTCATTTTGAAACACTAACTGACCAGATAAATTAGGTTCTATAATCTAAGTTATTAGCCTTACTTTTGAAAACAAAATACTTTTTTCATTATTCTTTAGTTTATGGATTACTTAGATGTGTTTGACCTTTTTTGGAAACAGGTAACAAAAAGCGTAGCAGAAGGCCGATTTGCAAAGTTAACTATGGCAAAAACCATTGGTAAACCTAACCTGAGAAACATATTTGTAAGGCCAGTCTATTCTGAAAATGACTTTAAGGTTTTGCTTAAATTGCGCTACAGATCCATAGAAACCAAGGATAAAGAAGACGAGCTTACATTAGAAGAGGCGTTTGTGATTTTGAAATCACATCTCAGAAAATCTTTTTCATCTGTTTTATTATTTACCACAACAAAAGATGTTGTTTTCAAAATTAATAAAAAAGGAGCTGGCAGCATTTCCGAATCTTTGCCTACATTTAGCGTTATTCCTAAACTGAATGAGTAATGTTATAGGTTAATTAGAGTAGTGTTTACTAAACGTTTGCTATATAGAGTTTACTATAAGATTGAGAAGAAAAAGACATACGTATTTGCACCTCTTCATAAATGTAGAAACACCAGAAATTGAAACCTAAAACTCCCCCTCACTTTCAATACAAAAAGTAACTAACCTTGATAATCAATAAGTTATAAAATTGAGGTACAAAAGTGGTCGAAAAGTGGGCTTTTAGGGCCAAATGAAACAATAATTGCTACTTTTGATTATCAAACATAACTATTGTAGATATGAAGATGTTTTTTTAATGACGGTATAAAAGAACCAAACGAAAAGAAGCAAATATTAATCAATGCTTTGCAACAGGGTTTTAATGATATTGAAGCCGGACGCATTTCAACACAAAGCATTGATGAAATATTTGAGGAAGCTACTTCACAATAAGTTCAATTTTTTCCAGCTTTATAAACTTATCTTTTAAATGGTTAAAATCATCATCTGTTGTAAGCAAAGTTACATTTAACACTATAGCAGTTGCAGCAATCCAAATATCATTTTTACCCATATTTCGAGCAGAAGTATTTAAGGGAACGTCTTTTAATTTACTTTGACTAAACGCATCTATTTTAGCATATTTATTTATTATTGTTTTAACGTGAATATCTGCCGAGTAAAGGCTATCAATTAAAGTTTCTAAGCATTGGTTCTTTTTCCTTCCCCATCCTCTTTTAAGTGAAAGGGCTTTTATCTCACCAACAGTTACAACTGATATAACTGATGTGTTTGGAGAAACAAAGGGTTGGTAAGTTTGGTCAATCTCTTTAGCAAATTCATTTTGCCGTAAGTAATGAGCTAAAACATTTGTATCTAAAAGATAAGTCACTAATTCAAATCTTCTAACAGTTCATTAATCGGGTCTTGAATGTCCATCTGTTTTATGAGAGCATCCATTTTAGCCTTATCCATTTTTTTATGAGCTTGTTCTTTTAGAATGTCATCAACCGTTAG
>Ga0209187_1000201_pt1 | contig 131537 bp, 92 predicted proteins | sample BantaG_FD_187430 | JGI IMG/M metagenome (GOLD analysis project Ga0209187, IMG submission 187430) | Marine algal microbial communities from Bantry Bay, Ireland - BantryBay_4 metaG (SPAdes) (version 2) | ecosystem: Host-associated > Algae > Red algae > Unclassified | place: Bantry Bay, Ireland...
TGAATTTAGTTGACGATATGGGAATGGTTGTAGCAACAGATACTACAGATGTAAATGGGGAATTCAACTTTGATGATGTAACTCCGGGTGAGTACACAGTAGAAGAAGTTGATCCAACAGATGCAGTTTCAGTAGGAGATGAAGATACAACTGATGATGGTGATACCTTCCCTAATACAGATACGAATGACAACAGTATTCCAGTAACAGTTACTCCAGGTGAGTCTGATGAAGATAATACTTTTGTTGATGAGTTCTTAGGATCTATCTGTGGAACAGTCTTTAAACAAGTGAATATTGATAACGTTGATTTAGAAGCATGTGAAGGAGCTATCGTTAATTTGTTAGATGAAAATGGTGTAGTAATCGCAACAGATACTACGGATGAAGAAGGATTCTATAAATTTGCAGATCTACCTACAGGAAACTATACTGTTGAAGAAATTGATCCAGATGGATTTACTTCAATAAGTGATATGGATAATACTCCAGCTGAAGGAACACCAGATCCAGCAAATACAGATACGAATGATAATCTTATTCCTGTGTTCTTGGATCCAGGCGAGATTGATGCTGACAACGACTTTGTAGATGTACAAACACAAGCGATTTCAGGTACGGTAATAGAAGACATTAATGGTGATGGAATGGGTGATGAGCCAATTGAGGGAGTAGTTATAACCTTATTGGACAGCTTGGGTAATGTATTGGCAACAGATACCACTGATGAAAATGGAGATTATAACTTTGATGATTTAGCTCCAGGTAGCTATACTGTTACGGAAATGGATTTAGATGACTACACTTCAGTAAGTGATATAGATGGAGGTGATCCTAACTCAATCGATGTAACCTTAGGTACAACAGCACCTTCTACAGGAAACGATTTTGTTGATGAACAGCCAGGTACTATTTCAGGTAATGTTTCTGAAGACATCGACAATGATGATGTAGGAGACGAGCCAATCGAAGGAGTTGTAATTAACTTAGTAGATGATATGGGAATGGTAGTAGCTACGGATACAACAGATGCAAATGGTGATTACTTATTTGAAGATGTAACTCCAGGTGAGTATACAGTAGAAGAAGTTGATCCAGCAGATCTAGTTTCTGTCCTTGATGAAGATGCAACAGATGATGGCGATGTAGTAGCAAATACGGATACGAATGATAACAGTATCCCTGTAACAGTTACACCAGGAGAAGATGATGAAGGTAATAACTTTATAGATGAGCAATTAGGTTCAATCTCAGGTACAGTCTTTGAGCAATTAATTGCTGATGGAGATGTTGTAGGTGAAATTCCAAATGAAGGAATAGTTATTCAATTGCTAGATGAAAACGGTGTGGTAATCGCAACGGATACAACAGATGCAAGTGGTAACTACTTATTTGATAGCTTACCAGCGGGAACTTACACAGTAAACGAAATTGATCCAGACGGTTATGCTTCAGTAAGAGACGAAGATCTATCAGATGATGGTGACTTGATTCCTAATACAAATGGAAATGACAACTTAATTCCTGTTACGTTAACTCCAGGTGAGGATGATGAAAACAATAATTTTGTTGATGTTCCAACTAGTGAAATTTCAGGATCAGTAATGACTTCTGATGGTACACCTCTAGAAGGAGTAATTATTGTCTTACTTGATATGAACGGAGATACAGTTGCAGTTGATACTACAGATCTAAATGGTGATTATGACTTTGAAGATCTTGAGCCAGGAGACTACACGATTATTGAAATTGATCCCGATGGATTTGAGTCTACTTCAGACACAGATGGTGATAATGACAATACAATAAGTGTAACCTTAGATTCAGGTACTAGCTCAACTGGAAATGATTTTGTTGATGATCAAATCGCAACTACAATCTTCGGACATGTATACTTCGATACAAATAACAATGGCACGCAAGATGCTGATGAGCCTAACTTGCCTAACATTGATGTGAATATTGAACAAGCAGATGGTACTATCATTACAGTAGAAACAGACAGCTTAGGAAACTGGAGTTCAGAAATACTTCCAGGAATGACTACTGCTACAGTTGATACCTTAGATGCTGACTTCCCTGCAGGTGCAGTTCAAACAGAAGGAGATAATCCTACTACAATTGTTGCAATTGAAGGTATGGATAATGACGGCGGAATTGATGGATACTACTTACCAACAATGGTTAACGGTATCGTATACTACGATTCTAATGAAAATGGAATGCAAGATGCAGGTGAGCCAGGAATTGCAGGAATTGATGTAATCGTAATCGATGATTCAGGAATGCCTCAAACTGTCGAGACAGATAGTTTAGGAAACTGGTCAGCAATCGTGGTTCCGGGAATGGTAGAAGCTACAGTAGATACTGATGATCCTGACTTCCCAGCGGATGTTGCTCAGACTGAAGGAGACAATCCTAACACGATTGATGCAATTGCAGGAGAGAATACATATCACGGAATTGATGGTTACTATTACTGTATAGAAATCGATGTGCAAGTATTATTAGAAGGATCTATTATAGAAAGTTCATTCTTCCCAGGGTCAACAGATGGTACCATGAGAACGGAATTGAATGTGAGAAGATTCTTACCTGGTCAGGATAACAGATTTATCTTTGCCGATGATACTCCAGCAGGTCAGCCTTACAACATTGATCCATGGGCTTACATGGGTGGTGAAGGTGATAATTTCGACTTTACTGTAGTTGGTGATCCTCAAGCTGGATACCCATTAGATGTGACGGATTGGATTTTAGTTTCATTGAGAACGACGATCTTCCCTGACTCTGAAGTTTGTAAGAAAGCTGCTTTATTAAGAAATGATGGACAAATCATCTTCATTGAAGAATTTGATTGTTGTTCAAGCTTAGATCCTAATCAAGCATATTACATAGTAATTGAGCACAGAAATCACATGCCAGTTATGACGCCAACGGCAATTAGCCCAACAGCAGGTGTAATCGCATTCGATTTCAGAACTCAGCAATCTTACCAAGGTATCTTGGGTAATGCAGACGGTCAAGTATTCTTACCAGATAATGGTAATGTATGGGCAATGTATGCAGGTAACGCAGCTCAGATAGGTGCTGGAGACAGACAAGATATTAACGTAACTGATAAAGCATTCTGGTCAACAGAATCAGGATTAGATACAGGATATTACATTTCAGATGTTAACATGGACGGTGACGTTAACTCTGATGATAGACTAATAATTGAATCTAACTTTGGATTTACTTCTGGAGTGATATTCTAAATAAATTTTATGGTCAGTTCCTGCAAAGGAACTGACCTTTTTACACTACAAACTTTTAAATCTTTACTATGAAAAAATTACTGATACCTATTTTATTTGCATTTATTTGCAATAGTGCATCCTCCCAAGAATCAGTTGCTGAATTTCAATTTATTAATGTGGAAACTGTATGTAGCGACGGCCAGATCTGCTGGGATATTCAAGTTAGAGCCATTACTGCAAATGGAGCAGATGGAGCCATAGAATTGGCAGATGTCAATTATAGATTTTTCTATCCAAATAATATAATGACCTTCGCAAGTGTTGAAGGTTTAGTAGGAGGTTACTTCCCCCCTTCATTGGATGAGGCTGGCCCTTTAGGAGATGAACAATTAGATTTATTCGGAGAAGCTTTTGAAGGAACAGATGGACTTGGGTTTGTTGATTTTACAATTCAGGTAGATGGAAATGGTAATGCAACAGCCTTAAATGGTGATTGGCTTTCTACTGCAAAAGTTTGTTTCAATCCAGTCGACCCAATAGCTGTTAATCCTGACGGAACATCATTCGAATTTTGCACCCCAATAGTTTGGTCTATTCCATCATATAACGGAACTGCAAACTATTATAGATTTGCCTATATTACTGCTACAGAAGTGATAGACGGTGGAGGTTCAGGGATTTCGGAGTTATCAGAGGAAGTAATCCATTGGCAATGGACAGAAGCTGGACCTAATACAATAGCAGGTACTTGTATAGACTTCGATTGTGCAATTCTACCTACAGAATTACTGAATTTTGTGGCTTCTTTAAAAAATGAAAATGAAACCAATGTAAATTGGATAACAGCATCCGAAATCAACTCTGATTATTATCAAATAGAAAGAAAAAGTGATGTAGAAGAAACATTCCAAGCTATTGCAAGAGAAAATGGCGCGGGAAGTAGCTTCTCAGAAATCAGTTATGAATATATAGATCGACTTCCCGCTAAAGGAAATACCTTCTACTACAGGCTTAAAATGGTAGACCAAGATGGTTCTTTTGAATATTCTGATATTAAATCAGTTCAAAGAGAAGGAGAGAAGTCAAGATTAAATGCTTACCCTAATCCTACCACAAGATATGTAAATGTTGATTTTGAAGTACCTGGAAACAATAAACCAGTTGAAATTTTCATTTATGATTCTACAGCGAAGTCTAATTCAACATTATTACTAAATAAAGTAATGGATGAAGGAAACTTTATTGAAAAATTAGACCTTAATGACTTTAGTGCAGGATACTATTTCATTCAATTGAACATTGATGGAGTTACTGAAAGTATTCCTCTTCAAATTATAAAATAGAAATTTATTTCTAATAAAGATTCAAGTTTAGAGTGTTGAACTATTGCAGGTGTCGGAATTAAGATTTCGGCACCTCAATTTTTTTAGTTAATTTGTAGTTATGATAAGACATTTAATACTTTTAGTCCTTGCTATTTTTTCTTCAACTATCTACGCACAAAACTCTAAGGTGCAATTAAGAATGGCATTTGATACCGTTACGTGCGGTGATACTCCTCAAGCTCATTTTACTTTTCAAATGAAAGGAGATTCTGCAGCTCAAGGGGAATTCATTGAAATATCGGATATGAATTTTAGATTCTGGTATGATAATCAAAAGATGAATTTTGAATCAGCAGAAATTATACCTCCTAGTTACAACGAACCTATCTTAGCAAAAAATGATACAGGACTAATTGGAATGCTTGATTTATTTGGCTTTGATGACGATATGGGCTTCATTGATTATACCATTTCAGTAAACGCTCCTAGTGCTGCAGCCTCTATATCAAATTCTGAATGGACCAATTTTATGACCATAACCTTTGATCTAGAAGATGACTTTTTTGGAGATTGCCTACAGGTTGTCTTTTCTGCACCTTTTTACGGAGCGAATCAAAATTTTTATACCAACAGTTTTGTGAAAATTGTTGAAGTAATTGATGGAACTCCGCAAATTGCTGAAGTAGATATTTCTGGTTCAGAACACTGGAATTGGCAGGATACCATGTTAAACCCAATTGGAGATTGTCTTCCAATTGCCTGCGATACAATGCCTGGTGATACGATACCAACCGATACAATGAATACAGCAAATAGAAACTTGAGCCTTCAAAATCATTTTGCTTTAAGTCCAAATCCTGCTAATCAAATAATAAATATCTCTACTCAGGATGATTTAGGTCAAGAAGAAGTTTTTATTTCCATATTTAATACCGTCGGGCAACGAATTTCATACCTGCGCAAACCAACCTATGGATCTTTTTATCAAGATATAAATGTTGAAACATGGAACAAAGGCATTTATTTTGTAAAAATTCAAATAGGGAATAAGTATAAACACCTAAAATTTATAAAGAATTAAAAAATCTTTCGCTGATAGTTTTGTTTATTATTCGATTGTTTTAATTTTACAGTATTATAACCCCACTTGCCGTACTAAAAACTACCTAATGCGAAATTTAATATTTGTTTTCTTTCTTAGCCTATGTATTGTTAATACTTATGGTCAAATCTCCTCTGTAGAGTTTCAATTTGCAAATCCTACAATTGATTGCTTAAATAACCAAATTTGTTTTGACGTTCAAGTTAAAGCTATTGAGGCGGTTCAAAATGACGGACTCATTGAACTATCAGATGCTCAATACCGTTTGTTTTATCCAAACAATATAATGACCTTCGCCTCAGCTACGAATGCCTTATCAAATTATGGAGATCCTGTAGTAGACAATTCAGGACCAATTGGTTCTGATGTTTTAAATTTATTAGGACCAGGTTTTGCTGGTACTGATGGAATTGGATTTTTAGATTACTTGATCTCATTATCTTCCAATACTGATGCTGTGGCACTATCTGCAGATTGGATGACAACCTCTGTACTTTGCTTTAACCCAGTAGAAAGTGTTAATGGGTCTAATGAAGTTTGTACGCAACTAGTATGGACAGAATCAAGAACTGCGGTTTATACAAATGCGCTTTTAGCAGCTTCCGAAGTAGAGGACGGGGGAGGACCAGCTATCGTGGATTTGGATGAAACAGGAATTCATTATGGTTATACTGTAGATAACATGGATCCAAATCAAGACTGTGTTAGCCATGATTGTCTACTACCTATTGAGTTAGTTTCCTTTCAAGCAAAGTATATGTCTGATAATCAGGTAGAATTACAGTGGGAGACTAAATCTGAAATTAATTCTGCCCAATTTGAGCTAGAAAGAAGTATTGGACAAGCTAATAACTTCGAATCTTTAAGCTCGATCAATGCGGTGGGGTCAGCCTTTCAAGAAGCTTCTTATTCTTATGTAGATAATTTACCGTTTAAAGAAAAGACTTACTTTTATAGATTAAAAATGGTTGATCTAGACGGGTCTTACGAATACTCCAATACTATCTCGATTAATAAAGATTCAGGTTCCAGCAAGTTTCAAACTTACCCCAATCCAACAAATGAAGAAATTAATTTAGAATTCGAAGTATTGGCTGAAAAGGATATGGTTGAGATTTACGTTATTGACCAATTAGGTAAATCAACTATTCAGAGACTATTTGGTAAAGAATTAGAACGCGGAACTTATTTAGAAAAGTTTAACCTTAATCTCTCAAGTGGCCAATACATTATCCAGCTAAACATTGGGAATAACACTGAGCAGAAATCAATTCAGGTGATAAAATAATATATGATCTACCTATTGATTCCTCATTAGGTTGTTTTCTTTTTTCCTTTCATTTCGACCATTTACATCTTTAAACTTTATATATTTGTTTTAAATATATTATAAAGTGGAAATATTAGATGGTAAAGGTCTCGCTAAGACTATAAAAGAAGAAATTGCAATAGAAGTTCAAAGCCTTATTGATGATGGTCATACACCTCCGCATTTAGTTGCTGTGCTTGTTGGAGATAACCCCGCAAGTCAATCTTATGTTAGAAATAAGGTCCGATCTTGTGATCAAGTAAAATTTAAATCCACAATCATCAAGAAAGAGGCCGATATTTCTGAGGAAGAATTATTGGATATTGTAAGTCAATTAAATAAGGATCCTGAAGTGGATGGATTTATCGTTCAACTCCCTTTGCCAAAACATATCAATGAATCTAAAATTACGCTTGCCATTGATCCAGCAAAGGATGTGGATGGGTTTCATCCTGAGAATCTTGGTAAAATGATGCTGGGACTACCTTGTTTTTTACCAGCCACACCATTTGGTATAATGCAAATGTTAGAACGATACAATGTCGAAACAAGTGGAAAACATTGTGTCGTTATCGGTAGATCAAACATAGTAGGAACTCCTATTTCTGTATTGTTATCAAGAAAAGCAAGTCCTGGAAATTGCACTGTAACGCTAACCCATAGCCGTACAAAAGATATAGAAGAACAAGTGAAAAAGGCAGATATCATAATCGCTGCTATTGGTAGAGCAAACTTCGTTACTCCGGCAATGGTAAAAGAAGGTGCAGTCATTATTGATGTAGGCATCAATCGTATGGATGACGAAGCAGCCACTAGAGGATATCGCCTGGTTGGTGATGTTGATTTTGATGGTGTCAAAGACAAGAGTAGTTTCATTACTCCAGTACCTGGAGGAGTGGGCCCAATGACCGTTGTTTCCCTCATTGCCAATACCCTCAAAGCGAAAAGATTGAGAAATAATTTATAATGCTGCGATTAAAAATTTTAAAGTTTATCTATAAGTAATAATATTTTACCGCGCAACTATGACCTACTCATGAGTTACCTAAAGATAAAAGTACATTGCCCAGAAACTCAACTACAAAGCATAATAGCGTTGTATAGTCAATTAGAAAATGCTTCATTTGAAGAAACTAATTTTGGCTGTTATATTTATCTGCCAAAAAGAGATTGGGAAGAAGCAGGTAAAGATTTCAATCGTCAAATTAATGATTTATTTGATCATGAAATATCTGTGGAAGAAATGGTTTCTAAAAACTGGAATGAACTCTGGGAACAAAGTTTTGAGCCTGTCTTAATTGATGACTTTTGTCAATTAAGAGCAGATTTTCATTCACCAAACCCAACAATCAAATACGACTTGGTGATAAGCCCGAAACTTGCATTTGGGACAGGTCATCACGAAACCACCTATATGATGCTGTTGGAGATGAGTAAGCATAATTTCCTGAATAAGTCGGTATTGGACTTTGGTTGTGGAACGGCAGTATTAGCCATCCTTGCTGAATTAATGGGGGCCGAAGAATTGTTGGCCATTGACTATGATCAAAATGCTGTTGAAAACTCCATTGAAAATATTAGCTTAAATAATTGCAATAAAATTGAGGTAAGAAAAGCTAGTATTGAAAATCTAAAAGCCCAAGCCTACAATTTTGTTTTCGCAAATATTAATAGACAAGTGCTTTTAAATAGTATGGCATTATTTGGAGATTTCTTGAAATCTGACGGACTTCTTTTTATGTCGGGGATACTCCAGCAAGACTTCGCCTTAATTAAAAATGCTGCAGATCAAAGTAATTTGAAATTACAAAGTCAAAATCAAAAAGGAGATTGGTTATGTCTCATCTTTTCCAAAATCCATTAGCGATCGGTATACCGCATGCATCGGCAGTCCTTTAATATTAGCATAAGTTCCTTCAATTTTTTTAATCTTGCATAAGCCTATCCACTCTTGAATGCCATAGGCCCCAGCCTTGTCAAATGGTCGAAAGGTAGTTACATAATATTCTATTTCTTCATCACTTAATTCCTCAAAGTATACTATTGATTTCTCTGAAAAAGTAATACATTTTTCATGACTCATTAAACAAACACCAGTTACCACATAATGCTTTTGAGCTAGTGAAAGCTCTTTTAGAATAGCTATTGCATGTTTATGATTTTTCGGTTTCCCGAATATTTTATCATTCGCAATCACCACAGAATCTGCTGTTAATAAGATTTCATTTTCTATGATAAGATCAAAGGTAGCTGTTGCTTTTAGTTTAGCTAAATATGCCGGCACGGCATATACATCTAAATCAGCAGGATAGATCTCTTCAACTTCTTTTGTTCGTACTTCAAATTTTAAACCTGAGGCAGCTAGAATCTCTTTACGTCTTGGAGATTTAGAACCTAATATGATTTTGTATGGAAAATTTTTAATCATTGAATAATTGGATATTTCATTAATGAAAATAATATAAGAATTCCTAAAAGCATATATATCTTACTCAGTTTGCTAATAGAAGCGTAATCAGCCTTTACTTTTGCTTTGATTAATTGATAAATTAAAAATAAGAGTGGGGAAAACAGAGCTAGGCCTAGGAAAATATGTTGATAAGGGTGTTTTGTAATGAAATCTAGATTTATAAAATATAGGATATATCCGAAAAGAATTACTAAAATCATGGCACCAATCGCTTTACTCTTTTGTACTCCATATATAATAGGTGCAGTTTTCGCACCAAATAGTTGATCGCCTTCCATGTCCTCTATGTCTTTTACAAGTTCTCTAAAGAGATTGGATAAGAAGGAAAAAATGGCAAATCCAAATCCCAATTGCAGTAAATACGAATGGGCTATAATAGGTAGTTTATAAATTACTGGAAACTCTGAAATAAAAACTATCAATACCACAAAAGCCGTAAATAAGGACACAATCAGATTCCCAATCAATGCGACTTTTTTAAAATACTTAGCATATGAGAAAAGCACCCCGCATGCAAGTGGATATATTAAAATCAAATTCCATAGACTTAACTGATAAGCCAATAGAATGGCAATTGCTGCTCCTATGATTAATGAACTTATATAAATGAGCAATCCGCTTGAAGCAGATATTGTTTTACCTAAAATTTGTCGGTCACTTTTATTAACTTGGTCAATCTCAATATCATAGTAATCATTAATGATATATCCACCTGCTGCGACTGTTAAGGTACATAAAACAAGTAGGAAAAATTGCAGTGGATTTAAAACGGGGTGGATTGCAAATGTATGGAAGGTGGGAGTGATAATCAGATATTGCAGAGCATACTGAGTAATGGCCACAATAAATAAATTAGGCACCCGAATTAACTTTAAAAATGAAAGGAATATTTTCATTCCGATTTATTGATCAATAATTCCAATTAGATTGGAAACGCATCACCTTCTCAATAACTTCTCTCGCGCATCCGCTTCCTCCTTTTGCTACTGCAATATAGTCAGCAATTTGCTTTATCTCATTAGCTGCATCAACTGGGCAAGCTCTTGTGCCGCATAACTGCATTGAGGCTAAATCAGGAATATCGTCCCCCATATAAAGTAATTGATTAGGATTAAGATTATTCGTTTTGCAATATTGGGAAAGGACCTTTAATTTGTCATCTACACCAGCATAGATATCCTTTACTCCCAATCCCTTTAACCGAAGGCTAACTCCCTCACTTGATCCGCCAGTTATTATTACCACTCTATAGCCCGCATTTAGTGCATATTTAATCGCCAGACCATCTCGAGTATTCATTTTTCGTAATAGCTCACCATCTTCTGAAACAATTAAATCACTATTGGTAAGTACACCATCGACGTCAAATATAAAAGTATCTATTATTGGGAAATGAGCAAAAGCTTTCATGGTAAATTATTGATTATCTCGCCATTCATACACCCATTTGGCTTGAATTTGCTCTAAATGGCCTTCACTACAATCCTCCTTGAGACCTTCGAAATTTGGAATTTCCATTATCCATTCCAATAATTCAGTGAATCTTATTCTATAGATTTTACTTTCTGTAAAATCATCTCCAAATTTATCATATAAGCCCATAGCAATGTCTTCATGATCTTGCCAGGTAATTGGTAAATTATTTAATTCTTCGAACCCCATGTTTCTTTAATTAATGTTCGTGACCGATTATATTTGACTGATCTGGAATGGTAACTTCTATATTGGCCTCATCTTTTAAAATAATGCATTGACAAGCTAATCTAGATTCTAAACGAGGATCAATAGCTCTATCAATGAAATCTTCTTCTTTATCAGAAATTTCTTCTAAAAAGTCATCTCCTGCATCAACGTAAATATGACAAGTACTGCATGCGCAGACACCACCACAATTATGATTTAAATGTACGTCATTATCTTCAGCAACTTCCAAAATGGAAAATCCCGCCTCCGTTTTTTCAACGGTTTTAGATTCAATATTTTTATCTTCAAACTTAAAAGTAACTGTTGCCATTATTTGTATTTGAAATTGGTGCAAAAGTAGTTTTATTAACCATTCCAAACAAGAATCCATTAAATTAGTTCAACTATTCTTTTATTGGAACTTTAAACATTAAAAATTAAGTTATAAGAGAATACTCAATTTAATTTTAAAAAAAGGTAATAGATAGGCTTTTTTTGGAAATGAGCTAAAATAACATCATATTAGGTTTAAATTAAATAAATAACTTGGAAGAAAGATTTAATAATAAGGAAGTGGTAAATTACAAGTTTCGAGAACTTAAAATTTATTCGTCAACGGAATGGTTGGCAGATAATAAGAAAAAGTATCGCCAGGTTTTTGATAGATATGAAACAACTTATGTCTACGCAGAACTTTCTTTTTATAATAAATTATTTGATAGAGAAGTATGGGAAGCAGATATTGAATTGAAATGTTATTTCCTGAAAAGGCAGAAAAAAGAACTTTGCAATTTAAAATTTAAACGTAAAATTAGCAAATACGATAATGTAGTTTATATCCGTGAAGGTTGGGGAAATAAAAAAGAAGGAGTCTTTTGGAAAAAAGGAACTTATTACTGGGAAGTCTGGCTAGAAGGAGTTAAAGTGGCTACCAAATATTTCTACATAGAAGATGCTGGCAGGGATTTACTTACCAAAGAAAATGCTTATTTGTCCCTGCAATCATTAAAACTTTATGAAGGTCAATACGATGATGTGAATGAAGATGATAGAACCTACTATAAACAATTTTCTAGCGCAGAAAGTAGATATATTTATTCTGAGATTATTTTAAAAAATGAAAATTTTATAAAAGATTGGCATTGTGAATTATTTATAAAATTTTATAACGAAGCCCGGGAGTTGAAAGGGCAAGTGGTGCGTTTGAAAAATGTAAAGAAAAATGAAGACGAAATAAAATTTACTGCGGGATGGGGTTCTAATGTGAAAGGCTCCTGGAGGAAAGGAGCTTACACCGTTGAGTTGGTGTTTATGGATAAGCTGTTAGCAGTAATTCCATTTGACATAGCCGAAGAATATGAAGAAGGAATTGCACCAGTTCAAATCTCCAATAAAGATGGAACAATAATCTTAAGCCCTGATGAAGCTAATCATCAGACTTTTGATGAGGTCATGATGAAGCTGGATAACCTTATTGGGCTTGATCATGTAAAAAAACAAGTAAGAGATCATGCTAAATACATTTCATTCTTACAGCTGCGAAAGGAAAAAGGATTTGTAGAATCTGAGAAAATAAATGTGCACTCTGTTTTTATAGGCAATCCTGGTACTGGGAAAACCACTGTAGCTACCATGATGGGTCTACTTTATAAAAAAATGGGAATTCTTTCGAAGGGTCATGTTCACGAAGTAGATCGAGTAGATTTAGTAGGGGAGTACATTGGACAAACAGCACCTAAAGTAAAAGAAGCTATAGAAAAAGCAAGAGGAGGAATTTTATTTATTGATGAGGCCTACGCGCTAGCAAGGAGTAATGATGATTCTAAAGATTTTGGGCGGGAAGTTATTGAGATACTGGTAAAGGAAATGAGTAATGGACTTGGTGATATGGCAGTTATCGTTGCTGGTTATCCAGGGGAGATGAATCATTTTTTAGATTCTAACCCAGGACTTAAATCTAGATTTAAAATTTATTATGAATTCTCTGACTATCTTCCCCAAGAATTACAGGAGATAGCCTTGTACACTTGTAAATTAAAGGAAGTTGAGCTTACTGAGGATGCAAAAATGAGAATTAATGAAATTATTATAAATGCATTTAGGTCACGTGATCGAAGTTTTGGAAATGCACGTTTTGTTCATGATTTAATTGAAAAGGCAAAGATTAATTTAGGTCTGCGAATCATGGCATCCTCCAAACCTGCGGCTTATTCTCTTCAAGATTTAGCTTTAATAAAGGTTGAGGATGTAGATAAAATTAAAATAAATAAACGAAAAGAATTACCTAATATTCCAATTGATGAAAAAGAACTAACCTTGTCCCTTGCTGAATTAGATGAATTAATTGGAATTGAGAACATAAAAAAAGAAATTCACGAACTCGTAGATCTTGTGAAATATTATAGATATACTGAAAAATCTGTTTTAAATAATTTCTATCTACATACTATTTTTATTGGTAATCCAGGTACAGGCAAAACCACTGTAGCTCGAATTCTTACAAAAATTTATAAGGCTTTGGGTGTTTTGGAAAGAGGGCATATGCTAGAAACAGATCGGCAAGGTTTAGTTGCTGGATTTGTTGGACAAACGGCAATAAAAACTGCACAAAAAATTGATGAAGCGATGGGCGGTGTCTTATTTATTGACGAAGCTTACGCACTAAGCAATCAGAACTCCTTGAATGATTTTGGTAATGAAGCAATTCAAACGATTCTTAAAAGAATGGAAGATCATAGAGGAGAATTTTTCATCTTCGCGGCTGGATACCCAGAAAACATGGAGGCTTTCTTAAAAACGAACCCAGGACTAAAATCAAGGTTTGATAAAATTTTAAGATTTGAAGATTACTCAGCTGAGGATTTAAGTAAAATTGCTGCTAAAATGATCGCAGATGAAGCAATGACTATTACTCCTAAAGCCAAACTGTTTTTAGATAAATATTTAAATTATTTGTACGAGTATCGAGATAAATATTTCGGTAACGCAAGAGCCGTAAGGAACGTAGTACAACAAGCTATACAAAATCAAAATCTCCGTTTAGCAAACAGTAAGTCGAAAAGTAAAAATAGTACCATTGCTTTTGAAGATGTTCATAATTTTACTGATAATAATGATGACTTTATCTTCAATAAAAATAGGATCGGATTCCGAGGTACTAATTGAAAAAGCCCAACTTAAATGGTTTATACTTTAGAGGAATTACAGTGTGATGCAAGACCTCCTGATTCTCAGTATTAAAAAATAAAATCCCGTAATAGAAAAGATCAATACTTAAGGTTACTTCATTATTCTTTTTTAAATCTTGCCACGCCTGCTGCATACCTTTAGACCAGTTAATATCATCAAATATAAAAACACAATCTTTATTTACTTTTTCTTTAATCTGCTTGAAGTAAATAATGGTTGCATCATAATCATGATGGCCGTCTATGAAAACTAAATTGAATGAATGTTTTTCCAGTAGTCCTGGTAAAATTTTATTAAAGGTTCCCTGATAGGAAAATACGTTTTTCAAACCGAGTGCCTTAAACTGTTCATTAGCAAATCTATAAATAGCTGGACTGCCCTCTATAGTATGTATATTAGCGTTGCTTTTTGCTTTCGACATATAAGCTGCACTTAAACCAAGACTGGTTCCTAATTCAAGTATACTATTTGATTTCAATTCTTGAATCAATCGATATATTTGTTGGCATTGAGTTTTAGATGATAGTGCAGACTTAGCGATAGTAGAAATTTTTCGTGTATTTTTATTATTAACATGAGACCCTGCGCCATGGTCTTCTACCTCTAAAATCTCTTGATTGTGTAAAAGCTTTTTTCTTAATGCTTCCAATATTTCAAAATCGTAATAGACTTTTTGATCATCCAACAAATTGCTCAATATCTGATAGCTAAATGGAGAATGAATATGATGAAGCGTAGTAGCTGTCCAGTAATATTTAGCAAATGCAATTAATTGATTCATCATACGGCCGTCAATTATCGTTATTTATTACAAAAGAAAGACTTTTATCGCTATTTTTAATAATTCTATTTACAAACTTTGATTTATGAAATACTCCAAGCTAATCTTTGCTCTTCTTTTCTTACCATTAATAACAAGAGGCCAAATTAGCTTTACAGAGTCGACTTACACTTTAATAAACGACCCAGAAAACACCAGGAGTGGGGTTGCAGTAGGCATTTCAGACATGAATGGGGATTATCATGATGATCTTATTTTGCTTAATCAAGCTAAAGAATTTAACGTAAAATTTCAAACCGGTTCCAGTCAAAAATTTAAAGACTACTTTTTTGGAGAGGTTAGTCCAACGCGTCAATGGGCATTGGTTACTGGTGATATAAAAAATGAAGGTCATTCATCATTAATCGCTGGAGATGCAGGAAGACTTCGCTACTTTAAAAGTGAGAATAATGAAACCTTCCAAGAGGAATTACTTACGAATAATAATTTCTTCGTTCAAAATATGAATCTGGTGGATTTAAACAATGATGGTCATTTAGACCTTTATGCATGTGATGACAATGCGCTAAGTAGAGTTTATATCTCGGATAGCTTAGGTAATTTATCTTATTCATTAAACTACAGCAATGGGTTCAATCCTTTTGGCAGCGATTCAGTTTCCAATGATATTAATTCTGGTAATTATGGGAGTATTTTTACGGATGTAGATAATGACAATGATTTGGATTTATACATTAGCAAATGCAGATCAGGGGTCTCAGATTTTTCAGACCCTCGTCGAGTGAATCAACTTTGGATAAATAATGATGGCACCTATTCGGAGCAAGCTAATTTATTTGGAATTAATAATGGAGCTCAATCTTGGGCAACAGATTTTGGTGATTTTGATAATGATGGAGATATGGATTTGGTTATGGTGAATCACAATGGTGCACCGTCCATTATTATGAGGAATGACGGATTTAATTTTCGAAGTTTGGGAAGCATAGATGCTGGAACAACACCAATACAAGTTACCATACATGATTTTGATAATAATGGACATCTTGACATATTAATTTCGGGCTCAGAACATTTTCTTTATATGAATAATGGCGGCTTTGATTTTTATCTAGCGGAAAACCCTTTTGGACTTTCTCAAATGATGTCTTATGCAGTTGGTGATTTGAATTCAGATGGTTTTCTGGATGTTTATAGCTCTTATGGTGTGATTTTTACCCAACCAGGAGTTAAAGACGATGTCATTCACCTAAACAATGGCAACGACAATAATTTCATGATTTTTTCTTTGAAAGGCAATGCTAGTAATCGACAGGGTGTAGGTGCAAAATTGAAGATTTATGGAGCGTTTGGAATACAAGTAAGAGAAATTCAATTGGGCGAAAGTTACGGAATTCAAAACACCTTGAATGCTCATTTTGGTATAGGCACTTATGAGGCGATAGACTCCCTTGTCATACATTGGCCATCAGGCACGATCGATAAATTCACAGACTTAAATGTAAATACTCATTATTTAGCAAACGAAGGAAATTGTATTACTCCATTCATGAATATCACAAGTCAAAGTAATTTCACTTTTTGTGAAGGAGATTCAATAGTACTAAATGCGCCTAACGGATTTGATCATTATGAATGGTCAAATGGGGATACCTCTTCATCAGTTACAGTGTCTTCTGAAGATTTATATTTTGTAAAAATGAGAAATGAAAATGATGCTTGCTTAGTCATAACTAAGCCTGTTAGAACGTTCATACCATCAGAAAAACCTGAAGTGGAAAAAATAGGCGAGGATTTAGTTTGTGAAGGAGATACCATAATATTGAGAGTGAATGAAGGGCAATCATTTTTGTGGAACACAGGGGATATGAGCCAGGAAATTAGTGTGATTGAGTCAGGAAGCTACACCGTACGTACGGTTGGACTATGTGAGGAATTTGATGCTGACCCCATAAATATTTCATTCTTTGAAAATGCAGATTTGATGATCGAGAATGATTCTATTAATATTGGTGATACCGCTTTTATTTCTGCTACCGGCGCAAATAAAATACAATGGTTTGATTCTGAAGTTAGTGCTTTACCGATTTTTGAAGGGGAGAATTATTCTGTACCCAATCTTGATACTTCCACTACCTTATATGTAAGGGGATCTAATGCTTATCAACTAGACTCCATCGTTTTTGGAGAAGTGCTCAATGACACAGGAGAATATTCACGAGTTAGTTCAGGGCTTAACTTCTTCGTAGAATCTCCATTTACTTTAAATAAAGTAAAAGTTGAAACAGATACACTAGCTAAACGAACAATCGAAATTTACAGTATTGGATCAGGTGAGGTAGTATATAAAGAGGACTTTTTTATTGAGGCAGGTATTTCAAACTTGGATATTAATTTTTATTTTGAAAACTTCGGCTCCTATCAAATATATACCAATCAAGATACTAATGAAGTCTATCTGAATTCAGTAAGTCCTCGATTACACCGAACAGAAGATGTAGATAATTTTCCATACACGGTACCGGGAATAGTAAGCATTACCAACTCCCTAATCGGTTCGACTTATTACTATTATTTTTATGACTGGGAAATTCAGCCACAGGATTTTGAATGCACTGGTTCAAGAGAAGAAGTAAAGATATTCGTAGATCAAAAAGTAAGTAATAAAAATATACCTTTAGAAAATGTAAAAATTTATCCTAATCCAACTAATGGAAATTTGAGTATTGCGCAGGTTGAAAATAGACTTTTACTATTGGATCTTAAAGATATGAACGGAAGGAATATCTTTTCTCAGTCATTCAATGATCTACTCCAGCAATTTGATTTCTCCCATCTACCTAACGGTATCTATATACTACATTTACAAAGTGGGAATAAGATAAGTCAATCCAAAATATTGATTCAAAAATAAGGTTCAGACTATTTTTGGATTATCAGGAACTTTTTATCTTTGCAATCCCTTAACAGGGTTATTAAGACGGTGGTTGTAGCTCAGTTGGTTAGAGCATCGGTTTGTGGTACCGAGGGTCGCGGGTTCGAATCCCGTCTTCCACCCCATTAAAGGGATAAATCGAAAGATTTATCCCTTTATTTTTTTTAAACTTGATGTATTCGTTTGGAGGATTGTCATCATGAACGAAAGAAGTGAGTCTAAGGACTACTCCGCTGGATCTGCTACCAGTTTGAAAGTCCTACTAACAGGATTTAATGGCACATCAGCAAGTTTTCCATCTTTATCTAATAAGCTTAATTCAACTGTGTTATCTCCCATTGCTAAACCCTCAATGTAATAGGGTTGCCATTTGTCAAGCATATGCTCTTCACCATTTATTTTAGCCATCACCTTATATTTTCCTTCACCAAGCGTTAAATTAGTGGTGTAAAAATCTAGCATGACCTTCTTAGTGTCTTTACCGGTATAGGTTCCTTTTGGTCTGCTGTAAAATAACATTGGAGTAGTAACACTTTCATTTCCCGCTATACTATTATTTTTTACACTAACTTTTCGAGCTGTAAAGGCACCTGGCGCTTTTATACTTTCATGATATGATCTTGATAAAAAGGCTAATAAATAATGGTCTCCATCTGGAATCTCATATTCGAATTCGGCGGTGTATTTTGCTGCATATGGCTCATTATCAATGATCAAATGAATGTGCTGACCTTTCGCAGAATTTGCACACATTTTTGCTGGTGCATCAGGGGTTTGCAACCCAAGCTTATATGGTCCATCTTCAATTTGAAAATCAAAAACACCTTCCTTGAAGGTCATTTCCTGAATCTTTGCATTCTTAAAGGATGCTGATTTAGTAAAAGGTGTCAAGGTATATTTATTTTTGTCGCTTGATACTTCACTTTCTTCAGGTTGGGTGCTATCACTTTTACAAGCAACCAGAAATAAAGCAAATAGGATAAAACTTAGATTTCGAATCATATTTGAATAAATTTAAATTTAAATGTTGGCGATAATTAAAATTACAAAAACTTTTACAAGTCTTTTATAAATATTAGCCTCTTTATAACATTTGTTTATCTTAAAGGTTTTAATCGCACTTCAAAAAAGAAATGGATCAGCATTCAGATTCAGAAATATTAAAACTTATAAAGGAAGATCAAGACAAGGGCATTAGCTTATTGTTTAAACTATACTATCCAGTGGTGTGCGAAACCGTATTTTATATGATAAAAAATAAAACAGTGGCTCAAGATATCGGCCAAGATGTTTTTCATGAATTTTGGAAGAAAAGAGATATAATAAATATAAATACCTCCATCAAAGCCTATTTAAAAAGATCTGCTGTCAATAAAACATTAAACTTTATTAATAAGAAGAAACTAGATACAAAAGAGATTGATAATGAAAATTTATGGAAAAGTAATGAGGATAGCGCACAAATAGTGCTAGAAACCAAGGAACTTGAAGCGAAGATTCACGCCCTTATTCAGAAACTTCCTCCTAAATGCAGAGAAGTCTTTGTACTTTCTAGATTTGCGGAAATGACGTATCAAGAAATAGCAAATCAAATGGAGATATCCACAAAAACCGTCGAAAATCAAATAGGTAAAGCCTTAAAATCACTGAGAGAAAGTTTGAAATCAGTAAAAAAACCAAAGAATTGAAGAAAAATGTCAAAATTTTACAAAATTGAACGATTTGGAATAGGGACCTGCCTGGTTTTAATTGTCTTATTTACGTAGAACTTATGGAAAAAAATCTAATAATAGAATTAATCGAACAATCAGTGAGCGGATTTGCCTCTGCTTCAGATCATAAACGATTAATGGAGGCAATAGCTGAAAATCCTGAATTTCAGGAAATGTACGATGATTATAGCATGATCTGGAATTTGTCTAAGCCCAGAAAAGATAATGTGCCATCATTCAATCCTGAACTTGCTGCAGATAAATTTAAATCAAGCTTAAATCAGTCACCTCGAGCTAAAGAAGTTGCCTTGCTTCCAAGGCTTATGAAGATTGCGGCAGTATTTGCTGTTTCAGCAGTGGCTGGCTTTCTATTAACTCAATATTTTGGTACTGAAGACGAATCATTTGTGAGTGTTACATCTTTGCAAGATGAGCAAAACAAATTGAGTCTTAAAGATGGATCCAATATAATTTTAGCAAAAGGAGGCACTTTGCTTACTTACAGTGAAAAATTTGATGATTTAAATAGGAATGTTGATCTAGACGGAAAAGCTTATTTTGATATAGCAAGTAGTGAAGAGATGCCATTTGTTGTTACTACCGATTTAGCGCAAATAACCGTTTTAGGAACCAAGTTTACAGTGAATACCCTTGAAGATGGCATTATTGAAGTAATTGTAGAAGAAGGCAGTGTATCCTTAAAACCTATAAAATCAAGTAAAAGTATTATCCTTAAGGCTGGAGAAATAGGGGTATTTAACAATTTAACAAAACAATTGTATCAAAGAGAAACGAATATAAATCAGATGGCTTGGGCTACACAAAAGTTATCTTTTAAAAATAAACTGTTCGATGATGTAATTAGAGATCTCCAGAATTATTATGAAGTCGAAATTGCTATAACCGATGAACGAATTTTAATATGTCCTTATACTTCTTTATTCATAAATGAAGATATAGATCAAATCTTGGAAACAATTTCTAATGTGCTCAAGTTTGAAGTTCGTGCTGAATCGGATAAATCCTATACACTAGTTGGAGGTAATTGTAACTAGACGGAATGAGCACCAACAAAAGAAAAAAAGTCTTATTACTAACCTAATAAGGCTTTTTTAATTAATTTAAGGTATTATTTAAGGCTATTGAACGTTACAATAAAACAAATGCAGCTTATGAAAAGCATATTGTTAAGTTTATTTATTTGCCTTACTTGTATCACACTTTCTGCTCAGGAAAGTATTCTTAATCAACCTATCAATATTACTTTTGAAAACATTCCACTTGAAGAAGCATTGATTAAATTAAGTCAACAGCAATTAGTAAATATAGCTTTTTCGAATAATCAAATTCCTGATAAGAAAATAAGTCAAATCTTCGATAAACAAACTTTTAAAATAGTCTTAGATAATTTGCTAGTAGGGACAAAAGTAAAATATAAAGTAACTAACAATCAAATTATATTATTTAAAGCAGATCAAAAAACACAAAAATATATTATAAGTGGTTTCATAAAAGATGCAGAAACTGGGGAAGGTTTAATTGGATCTAATGTCTTAAATCCACGGTCATTAGCAGGAACCTCTTCCAACAATTATGGATTTTATAGTCTTACAGTTCCAGAAGGTATAGTCTCAATTGAATTCTCCTATTTAGGATATAATAATGAAATCAAATCATTAGAATTAAAAGATAATCTAACTTTGAATGTAGACTTGACTAAGAATTTTGAGTTTCCAGAAATCGTAGTAGTAGATTCTATTTCAAGGAATAAATCCAACCCCTTTGAATTGTCTACAAAACTTCCTTTAACTCAATTATCAGCATTACCCAAGTTTGGAGGACAAGAGGATGTACTTAGATCGCTTCATTTTATTTCTGGAATTAAAACTGGGTCGGATGGTATCGGAGGTTTGCATGTTAGAGGAGGTAGTCCTGATCAGAATTTAATCATGCTCGATGGAGCAACTGTCTACAACGCGAATCATGCGCTTGGTTTATTATCAATATTTAATTCAGGGGCTATCAAGGAGACCAGTGTTTATAAAGGGGACTCGCCAGCTAAATTTTCAGGCAGACTTTCCTCAGTGATTGATGTTAGAACTAAAGAAGGCAACTCAAAGGAGTTTAAAGGCGAAATTGGACTAGGTTTGATTTCTACAAATGCTCAATTGGAAGGTCCGATCATAAAAGATAAAAGCTCATTTTTTATTTCAGCTCGGCGATCCATTCTAGACTTATTCATTAAAGATGTTTCCGCTCGGTTAAAGAGGGATGAAAATAAAAATAGGGATGGGTTTTTAAATTACTTTTTTTATGATATCAATGCAAAAGTCAATTATAATATTTCTGATGAAACCAAACTGTTTATAAGCTACTACAGAGGTAAGGACTTCTATGAGAATAATAATTTAGAAAGTTTCAATGAAACGAATTTAAACTACCAACGAATTGACGATCAATCTTATGATTGGGGCAATGAGATTTTATCTTTAAGATTAAACTCAGTTTTAAGTAAGCAATTATTTATGAATTCTTCCTTTACCTTGAGTTCTTACTTATTTGAAAGTGCTAAAGATTTTGAAATAAAGAATGTTGCTGAGATAAATAATATTTTAGAATTTACAGAAATAGATCGCTTCAATTCAAAGATCAATGATGTTGGAGTCCGCTTTGACTTTGAATACATGCCTTCTCAAAGACATCATTTAAATTTTGGAATTTCTTATTTAAGACATTCTTTTAGACCAGGTGTATTTTTCTTTTCACAAGATATTCCTGTCTTTGATACACTCATGATAAATATCCCAGATTTTTCTAAATCCCTTAGTGATAATTCGCAGGAAATTAATTTCTATCTGGATGATGAATTTATTATTACTCCATTTTTGAAATTTCAAGTTGGGGCAAACAGCACATTGTGGAGAGCAAGACGGTATCAACAAATTGACTTGCAGCCAAAATTATCCATGCTGTGGTTAATTAATAAATCAATAAGATTTAGATTGAATTATTCTAAGAGTAACCAATATATACATTTATTAAATGGCTCTGGAATTGGCTTGCCTTCTGATCTATGGGTACCGGCAACGGAAAAAATATTACCTCAGATTGCTCATCAATGGCTTGCGGATGTGGATTTTAAATTAGGAAAAAATTATAGTTTATTAATTTCAGCCTATTCTAAAAAGATGCGAAATTTGGTGGCTTATAAGCCAATATTCGGTAGCGATGATAGTTTTACATTGGATGCAGAGTCCTGGGAAAACGAAGTTGTTCAGGGAGTTGGAGATTCAAAAGGTATTGAGTTTACACTGAACAAAAGCTATGGCAAACTTAATGGAAATATTAATTATACCCTATCTGAATCCAATAGACAATTTGATGCAATTAATAGAGGATTACAATTTGATTACAGATATGATAGAAGGCATGACTTTAAAGCCTATGTGAACTACGCATTCAATAAGAAATTTTCAATTTCTTCTACTTTCTTATTTTCTACTGGCAATGCCATTACTTTGGCAAGAAACAATTTCTTTACACCAGCAAATAATTTTTCCATTATAGGAGCTACTACTAAGAACAATATTCGCCTTCCGAATTATCATCGATTAGACCTAGGAGCTAATTATAAATTCGGCACAGCCAAACTCAAGCAAGAATTATCATTCGGAATATATAATGTTTATGATAATACAAATCCGCTTTATTATAGAATTAAATTTGATACCCAATCAACATCACCTGAGTTTGTTCAAATAACTATAATTCCATTTTTACCTTATTTATACTATAATATCAAATTTTAATGTTATTTTTAGGTGATGTGTAAACCAATATACATACTTGCTTTTCTCTTTATTTTTGCGCAGGCTTGTGAAGAGCCTGTAGAAATTCAATTGCCTGAAGAAGAAATGCAATTGGTAGTGCAGGCTGAGTTATCTCCTGATAAAGGAATAGTCCTGAACCTAACCAAAAGCATATCAGGTATTAATATTACTCAACCTAAACCTGTAGAAGAAGCAAACATTAAGATATCTGAAAACGGAAGAGAATATATTAATGAACAAACTTCTAGTATTAATATTCAGCCGCTTTATGCTAATCTTGCTGCAGGCAGTGAATATGGGTTGATCGTTGAAGTGCCAGGTTTTGAGAACGTCTACGCACATGATCAAATTCCTGCTCAAATTCCATTTTCAAATTTCGATGAATTATACTATCATCAAGCAGAGGTTTTTTATGTGGATGAGGAAAATCATAGTAAAACCATTGATTTTCATGTTCACGTAAGATTTAATGAACCACGAGAAATTAAGAATTTCTATCATTTGATAGCCAGACCTATTTTGCAAGAAACCTCCACAGATGTATTCCTACAAGCTACCCACATAAGAGGTAATGATAATTTACTTGAAATTCAGAATGATTTCAAACAAGGACTTTTGTTTTCTGATCTTTCAAACACTGCAGGCACCATGAGATTAGAATTTTTTGTTCGGACTGTTATGGACTTAGAGGTGAATGTTGACGATATAGCATTTGAAATTGAAACCAGAAATGTTTCACCAGCTTATTATAAATTCCATTCTTCTGTCTCCTCTAATATTGCAAGCTCAAATCCATATGCAGATCCTTCTGTATTAGAATCCAATATTAAAAATGGTTTAGGTGCATTTGTCGCGTATAATCCAACAATTATTCGAACAAGATAGATTTTTAATTATAAAAATTTGGAATTTGCTTCTTTTTAGGAATCTTTATCTTAATATATCCAAATAAATAAGTCTTAAATTTTGTAAGAAAATAGCATAATGCATAGGGGGCTATCTAAATTGTCTTGTCTAGTATAGTAGAATACAATGGATAGATATTTTACTGAAAAGCAAAATATAATATTTAAAATTAAAAATATTACCAAATGGATAAGGCAGCTAAATTTATTTTCTTTCGTGACATCCCTTTATTTGAATCATTAGACGATAATCAAATGACCATGCTTTGCGATATGGTTCAGTTTTGCAAAGTTCCTCGTTTTACACACATCTACCTTGAAAATGAAGCAGCTGATGCCATTTATTTTCTAAGTAAAGGGGCCATAAAAATAGGAGTCCATTCTGATCTTGGAAAAGAGGTGATTAAAAATATATTGCACCCGAAAGCCATTTTTGGTGAGCTGGCATTAGTTTCAGATCGCCAAAGATCTGATTATGCTCAAGCACTAAATACAGAAGTGGTTTACTTCAAATTGAAACAAGATGATTTTAAAACCCTGATGAGAATGAATAAGGAGCTGAGTTTTAAAGTCATCAATTTTATGGGTAAGCGATTGGAAAGAATCGAAAATAAGCTAGAATCTTTCATTTTTAGAAATGCAAGATCTAGAATCATCGACTTCTTAAAAGAAAATGCTTTAGAGAGAGGAAGACAAGTTGGATACGAGTTATTTTTTAAACATAACTTAACTCAACAAGACATTGCAAATCTTACAGGAACATCAAGACAAACCGTTACTTCTGTTCTAAATGAATTGAAGAAGTTAAACTTGATTCATTTTAATAGGAATGGTGTACTGATAAGAGATATTGCCAAATTAGCATAATAACTAGATTACTTGATATCAATTTAAATATTTTAATAGGTGCCCTTTCGGCACCTATTTTTTTTATTTAAATTTCCTCATTTCTTCTTTTTATTCGAGTATTTGCTTTCCTTTACATTTCTTCGACTTACCTAACCATCACATAGACCATTTACTTTTTTAACAAACACCGTTAATGTGTATTTACTAGGTTATGATATTGGTAGTTCAAGTATTAAAGCATCTATCATTGACGCTAAGACAGGGGAGACTTTGGCAATTTGTCAGAAGCCCGCTTCGGAAATGTCAATTCAAGCTCCTCAAAATGATTGGGCAGAGCAAGATCCGCAAACATGGTGGGAATATATATGTGAAGCCACCCAATCTTTAATTCAGGAAAATCAAATTGATAAAGCAGCAATTAAGAGTATCGGCATTGCTTACCAAATGCATGGACTCGTGCTAGTGGATAAAGACCATAATTTGCTAAGACCCGCTATCATTTGGTGTGATAGTAGGGCAGTGGAAATTGGTAGAAAGGCATTCAATGAGCTAGGGAATAAAAAATGCCTTGCTCATTTATTAAATTCTCCAGGTAATTTTACAGCTTCAAAACTTAAATGGGTAAAAGATAATGAGCCAGAGGTCTATAGCAAAATCTATAAATTAATGCTTCCTGGGGATTTCATTGCAATGAAATTGAGCGGTGAAATAAATACTACAATCTCTGGATTGTCAGAAGGAATGTTATGGGACTTCATAAATAATGAGCCCGCACAATTTGTAATGGATTACTACAGTTTTTCAAATGAAATGATTCCGACCATTAAACCTACCTTTTCGATTCAGGGAAAAGTCAACGAAAAAGGAGCAGAAGAATCTGGATTGCAACAAGGCACCGCTATTACCTACAGAGCAGGTGATCAGCCCAATAATGCGCTTTGTTTAAATGTTTTAAAGCCTGGAGAAGTAGCCGCGACGGGTGGAACCTCAGGAGTGGTATACGGGGTAGTAGATCAAGCTATATATGATCAGGCTTCTAGAGTCAATGGTTTTGCTCATGTAAATTATTCAAGTTCAAATCCTAGAATTGGGATTCTTTTATGTATCAATGGCGCAGGTATTCAATATAGTTGGATTAGAAAATTTCTAGCTGAAAAAAATACCAGCTATCAAGTCATGGAGAAGGCCTTAAGAGAAATTCCAATTGGCTCTGAAGGACTGAGAATTTTGCCCTTTGGAAATGGAGCAGAACGAATGCTAGAAGATAAAAGCATAGGTTCGCAAGTAAACAACTTACAATTTAATAGACATACTAACATTCATTTTTATCGAGCTTCCTTGGAAGGAATTGCATTTTCATTTGTCTATGGAATGCAAATTTTAAAGGATATGGGATTAGATGTTCAAGTGATACGAGTGGGAAATGACAACTTATTTCAATCAAACGTTTTTGCAACAACAATTGCCAGCTTAATGAATGCGAGAATTGAAATGTTAGATTGTACTGGCGCAGTAGGAGCCGCTAAAGCATCTGGAATTGCAATTGGAATATATAAAGATCTTGAAGATGCGCTAGGTTCAACCCAGATTGTAAAAGAATATCAGCCTAATAATAATATTGATTATAAGAAAGCTTATGATCATTGGTTGGAAGATCTGAAACGCGCATTAAATGAAAAATTATAAAATCGGCAAATGCCATAAAATTTTTAAGATGAAAGAATATTTTAAGGAAATTGGAGAAATAAAATACGAAGGGAGATCATCTGACAATCCACTTGCTTTCAAATGGTATGATGAAACGAAAGTGGTAGCGGGAAAAACCTTGAAAGAACATTTTAAGTTTGCGATTGCATATTGGCATTCTTTCTGCGGGACTGGAGGTGATCCGTTTGGTAGGCCAACCAAAAATTTTCCTTGGTTGGAAAATGCAGAACCTATTCAGCAAGCTAAAGACAAAATGGATGCCGCTTTTGAATTTATGAACAAGATTGGGGCAGATTATTATTGCTTCCATGATTTTGATTTAATTGATGAAGGGGCTGATCTAAAAGAATCAAGAAAGCGCTTAGAGATTATTTCAGATTATGCATTGGAAAAACAAAAAGCGTACAATAAAAAACTACTTTGGGGTACAGCAAACTTGTTTTCCAATCCAAGATATATGAATGGTGCTTCTACAAATCCCGATTTTGGGGTAGTAGCTTATGCTGGAGCTCAAGTGAAAAATGCATTAGACATAACGATAAAATTAGATGGAGAAAATTACGTCTTTTGGGGAGGAAGGGAAGGTTACATGTCTTTGCTTAATACCAAAATGAAAGATGAATTGGACCACATGGCAATGTTTCTGTCAATGGCTAGAGATTATGCCCGAGGTAATGGATTTGAAGGGACTTTTTTCATTGAACCAAAACCCTCTGAGCCTTCCAAACATCAATATGATTATGACGCAGCAACGGTTATTGGATTTTTAAAAGCTTATGAGTTAGATAATGACTTCAAACTAAATTTGGAAGTCAATCATGCAACTTTGGCGCAACATACCTTTGACCATGAATTAAGAGTGGCAGCCGATAATAATATGCTAGGTTCAATGGATGCGAATAGAGGAGATTATCAAAATGGTTGGGATACAGATCAATTTCCTGTGAACGTATATGAATTAACTGAAGCAATGATCGTTTTTCTACAAGCAGGAGGTCTACAAAGTGGAGGAATTAATTTCGATGCTAAAACAAGAAGAAATTCAACCGACTTAGCAGATTTATTCTATGCACATATTGGTGGTATGGATGCATTTGCCAGAGCTACTATCATTGCTGATAAAATTCTTTCAGAGTCAAATTACACCAAGCTATTAGACGAAAGATATAGTTCGTTCGAATCTGGGAAAGGGATGGAGTTTGCAAACGGAAAGCTTTCTTTAGAAATGCTAGCTGATCTAGGAATTGAAATTGGAGAACCAAAGCAATTAAGTGGAAAACAAGAATTATTTGAGAATATAATTAACCAATATATATAATACATTTAGAGTAGATATTTAATTTTATTTTAACCAATATTGGGTAGTTTAAACAATATTTATTAGCTTAATATCTTGATAGTCCCATGAAACTGTCCTTGTTACCCACCAATACTGAGACCAAAACCATTATAGCGTCGTGAACGCTTTTAAAATTGCTTTGTATATACCTATAAAGCATTGATTAATAGTAGTTTAATTAATTAAAAAAACTTATATGGTTCAAATTTATATGAAAAACAATTCACCTTGATCTTAAACCTTTCCTAATTGATGAAACCATAACAATTGAAAAAAATTGAAAAAACTCTTATTTATGAAAATTAAAAAAATGCAAGAATTAAAAAATTTCTTGGGCAAACGGGCACAAAGGTTTTTACCTTTAGCGGCTCTCCTGCTATTATCTATAGTAGGTTATTCCCAACAAAAAATCATAGGTACAATTATTGATGATACTGGTTTTGGCCTCCCTGGGGTAAATGTCCTAGTAGATGGAACTTCTAGAGGAACAGCTACGGATATCGACGGAAAATTTGAAATAATGGCCTCTCCTAATGAGACTCTAGTGATTTCTTTTATCGGATACAATGAACAAAGAATTACGGTAGGAACTTCAAGTATCATTGATGTGACATTAGCTGAAAATAACGCTGTCTTAGGTGAAGTAGTAGTCACCGGATATTCGGTAGATTCTAGAAGATCCACGCCTGGTTCAGTTTCTACAGTAAAATCGGAAGATCTAACCATCGTCCCATCTGGAAATGTTGAACAACAATTACAAGGAAGAGTTCCTGGAGTAACCGTTATTACCAATGGGCAACCAGGTACCACTTCTCAGGTTAGAGTTAGAGGTTATGGTGCGCTTGGAGGTAACGCTCCTCTATATGTAGTTGATGGTGTACCTATTGGAAATATTGATTTCCTAGCACCAGATGATATTGCAACAACTACCGTATTAAAAGATGCAACTGCTGCTTCAATCTATGGAGCAAGAGCTGCAGGTGGAGTTATTGTATATACTACCAAAAACGCGAAATACGGAAAATCTCCACTTAAGGTAACTTACAATGGAACTTTTAGTGTAACAGATCCAGGAAGTGGTGCTCCAATTATGAGCCCTCAAGATCAAGCCACTTGGACTTGGAACGCAATTCGTAATGCAGCAACCCAAAATGGAGTAGATCCTATGTTTAGCCATCCTCAATATGGAACTGGTAATACGCCTGTTTTACCAGAATATCTTTTGGTAGGGGGTATATCTGGAGTAACTGGAGGTGTTAATATTGCAGAGGAAGCAGAACGTTATAATACAGATTTTGGTGCTGGACCAATTTATCAAGTGGTTAGAGCAAATGCGCAAGGTACAGATTGGTACGATGCGATCACTAGATCAGCTTTCCTTCAAAGACACAATCTTGGGTTTTCTGGCTCTGGAGAAAAAAGTAGATATTATGTTGGTATGAATGTTCAAGAGCAGGAAGGTGTTTTATTGCACCAAAAATTGTCAAGATATGCCTTGAGATTAAATTCAGAATTTGAAGTCTTACCAGGTTTAAGAATTGGACAAAACATGCAGCTTACTTACAGATCAATTAACCAATTATTAGGTGATTCTGGTGGAGCAGGTTCCTCAGATGATGAAAACGTTTTATTAGACGCATCAAGAATGTCGGCTATTATTCCAGTTTATGATGAATTTGGAGGTTATGCGGGAACAGCGGCTCAAGGTTTTAATAACCCAAGAAATCCTGTTGCAACATTAGATGCAAATAAAGATGATAGATCTTTTAGTACTGCTTTATTTGGAAACTTGTATGCAGAATTTGATCCCATAGAGAATCTTACTTTAAGATCAAGTATTGGTGGAAATGGAGGATCTTTTCATTTTTATGGTTACAACAGAAGACAATACGAAAACTCTGAAAATAATTCCGCTTTTGGATTTAATCAAGGGTCAGGAAGTTTTACTTCTTGGGTATTTACGAATACTGCCAATTATAAAATCGAAGCTGGAAAAGCAAAATTCAACATCCTTGTAGGACAAGAAGCATTAAATACGGGTAAAGTAAGACAAATTTCTGGATCTGGAATTAATCCTTTTTCTGAAAATGTGGACTTTGTAAATCTTTCCAACGTATCAGGTCAAGTGTTAAACGGATTCCATACAAATGGAGTAACTTTCGCTTCTTATTTTGGTAGATTAAACGTTGAATATGATGATAAGTATATTTTATCTGCAGTTGTAAGAAGAGATGGATCATCAAGATTTGGTGCTGAAAATAGATATGGTGTATTCCCTGCATTCTCAGCAGCTTGGAGAATTAGTTCTGAAGCTTTTATGGCTGATCAAACGCTTTTCGAAGACCTGAAACTAAGAGGTGGATGGGGAGTTATGGGTAATTCAAACAATGTTGACCCTAATAACCAATTCAGTTTATTTGGAACAAGCTTAGGAGCTTCTAGTTATGATATTAACGGTTCTAATAGCACTGTTGCTCAAGGTTTCTATAGAACAAGAGTGGGAAATCCATTCGCAAAATGGGAGAGAGCAGTTACAGCAAATATTGGTTTAGATGCCTTGATGTTTGATGGTAAATTAGATATTGGTATTGAGTTATGGAGCAAAAATACGGAAGATTTACTTTTCCAACAGCCAGTTTCTGTTTTAACAGGACCTTTTGCTTCTGCACCTTCAGTGAATGTTGGTAAAATGAGAAATACAGGGTTAGATTTTTCTATCATTAATAAGGGTAAAGCAGGTGCTGTTACTTACGAATTAGTATTGAACGGTGGTTTCCTTAATAATGAAATCGTTGAATTAGCTGAAGGTATTGAAAACCTTCCTAACAGAAGTGCTTCTTATAGAGGTATCACTCCTGTACTTAACCAAGTAGGAAGCCCATTATCTTCTTTTTATGGATATCAAGTAGACGGTCTTTACCAAGACCAAGCTGATGTAGATAATTCTCCTACTCAAGAAGGTGCAGCGCCAGGTAGATTCAAATTTAGAGATATTGATGGAATGGATGCTGATGGTAATCTTACTGGAGTTCCTGATGGAGTTATCGATATTGCAGACCGTACGGTTCTAGGAAGTCCTATTCCAGATTTTACTGGTGGATTAACTTTGAAATTAGGATATAAAGGCTTTGGTCTTGACATATATACTTTTGCTTCTATTGGAAATGATGTATATAATGTATCTAAATTATTTACAGATTTCTATCCGTTATTTCCTGGGGCAGCAATCAGTGAAAGAGTAAAAGACTCTTGGTCTTTTGATAACCCAAGTGGTGAAATTCCAATTTTTGAAAATGTGTCAAACTTTAGTACAAATACGCAGTCTAACTCATTTTATGTAGAAGATGGTTCTTACTTTAGAGTACAGAATGTGACATTATCTTATTCTTTACCTGCTAATATTATAGACAGATGGAATTTGAGTAAACTAAAAGTATTTATGGGTGTTAATAATTTATTTACCATTACTGGATACTCTGGACTTGATCCAAGTGTAGGGGGTGCAGCAGATACCAATTTTGGTATTGATTTAGGAAATGTTCCATTGACTAGAAGTGTTACATTGGGATTAAATGTTGACTTTTAGAACCACAAAAAAAAAATTATGAAAAAGAATATAAAATTTTTAATGTTATTCGGAGCGATGGTCTTGATGTTTTCGCCATCCTGTAGTGACGAGTTTTTAGAAGTTGCCCCAACAGGTTCACTCGGATCTGTAGAGCTTTCTTCTCAAGCTGGTCTTGAAGGCTCCTTAATATCTTCTTATGCAATGTTGTTGGGAAGAAATGGATTTTACTCTGATGCTTCCAATTGGTTTTGGGGATCAGTTTTAGGTGGTGATGCCAATAAAGGTACAAACGCTGGAGATCAATCTCAAGTGAATGAAATACAAGCATATTCAGCTCAAACTATTAATTCTTCTGTATTAGAAAAGTATGCAACTACTTATGAAGGAATTGCTAGAGCTAATGCAACTTTAGGCCTTGTGGCTATTGCTTCTACAGTGAGTGAAAGTGTTAAAACTAGAATTACTGCTGAAGCGCGTTTCTTAAGAGGTCATTATTATTTTGACTTAAAAAAGAATTTCGACGACACGCCTTACGTTGATGAAACCTGGAATGGAGTTGATCCTGTTGGAAATGCTGCTGATCTTTGGCCATCTATCGAAGCTGATTTGAAATTTGCTTTCGATAATCTTCCAGGTACACAAGCTGATGCTGGTAGAGCTAATAAATGGGCTGCTGGAGCTTTATATGGTAAGGCTTTATTGTTCCAAGGTAAATTCGGGGAAGCAAGAACAGTTTTAAATGATGTTATTGAAAATGGAGTAACTGCTAAAGGTGAAGCGTATGCGCTTCTTCCAAATTATGCAGATGCATTCAGATCAACTTCTGATAATAGTTCTGAATCTGTTTTCGCAGCGCAAGCAGCAGCAGGAACTGGAGATATTAATAATGCCAATCCTGGAATGGTACTTAACTTCCCACATGGTGGAGGAGACAGACCTGGTGGATGTTGTGGATTTTTTCAACCAAGTTTTGAATTAGCGAATTCATATAGAACGGATGATGATGGTCTTCCATTATTGGATGGTTCTTACAATGACGCAGGTAACGAATTAATAACAGATATGGGACTTGCTTCTACAGATCCTTTCACACTTGATGGTGGAAACGTAGATCCTAGATTAGATCATGCTATTGGAAGAAGAGGAGTCCCATATTTAGATTGGGGCGATCACCCAGGAAGAGATTGGATTAGAGATCAACCTTATGGTGGCCCTTACAGTCCTAAGAAATTTATCTATTACAAAGGTGGGATAGGAACTGAAAATGATGGTTCTTCTTGGACACCAGGTTATACTGCTGTTAATTATAATATTATCAGATATGCTGATGTTTTATTAATGGCTGCAGAAGCTGAAATCGAATCAGGTAATATTCAACCAGGGATTGATTTAATTAACCAAGTAAGAACAAGAGCAAATAATTCACGAATCCAAAATGGAGGTGATGATGCTGCTAATTATAATGTTGGAACTTATGGTACAATTGGATCCATTGATGAAGCAAGAACTATTTTAAGATTTGAAAGAAAATTAGAATTGTCTGGTGAAGGACATAGAAAATATGATCTAGTGAGATGGGGCGTAGCTGCTGAGAATTTAAATGCATACCTTGCATACGAAGCACCTAAATTGAATGCTCCTTTCCAAGGAGCTGCATTTACTGCAAATAATGACGAGTATTTACCAATACCGCAAAATGAAATTGATCTTTTAGGAGCAGGAGTTTTAATTCAAAACCCGGGTTACTAAAATCAAATGAAACGATAGTCTTAAAAAGTGCTCCTTATTTTTGTAAGGAGCACTTTTAATTTTACTTTTATTCTATGAAATATTCAGGCATTTTAATCTTTTGTTTATGCTGCTTTATAGCTTGTAAACAAGATGCAAATCTTGATCAATCCGGTAGTGATAAGCAATATCAGAAAATCTTCAATCGCTTAGATGCTGAAGCATCCGGCATCACCTTTAATAATCAATTATTAGAAGACTCATTAGTTAATTACTTTACTTACCCATACATATACATGGGTGGAGGAGTAGCCATCGGTGATGTAAATAACGACGGTTTATCTGATATATATTTTACTGGAAACAGGGTAGACAATGAACTCTATCTCAATAAAGGAAATTTAAAATTTGAAAAAATACCCATGGACCCTAAAATCACCTATGATAATCGGTGGAGTACAGGGGCAACTATGATTGATATCAATCATGATGGGTTACTAGACATCTATATTTCTGTTTCAGGAAAATGGACGAGTAAGAAAAATCAATTGTTCGTTAATCAAGGAATTGATGAAAACGGAATCCCTTCATTTATAGAAGAAGCGGAAGCGAGAGGAATTGCAGATGATGGTAATTCAACTCAAGGTAATTTCTTTGATTATGACAATGATGGAGATTTAGATTTGTTAGTGGTGAATTATCCAATGACTGGTTTTAAAACACCTAATTATTCTTACCGATTATTTATGGATGATAAACTATCTGAGAAATCAGATCATCTTTATGAAAATAATGGAAATGGGATCTTTACTGACGTTACAGAAAAAGCAGGCCTACTAAATTTTGGACTCTCATTAAGTGCAGCCATTGCGGATTATAATAATGATGGTTGGAATGACATTTATATTTCTAATGATTTCGCCAGTCCTGATTTCTTTTTTATAAATAATCAGGATGGCACATTCTCCGAGAACTTGCAAGCTACTACTAAACATACTTCATTTTTTGGAATGGGTACAGATGCTGCGGATATCAATAATGATGGATTAACAGATCTCATTCAACTAGATATGAGCCCTGAAGATAACCGAAGAAATAAAGCGAATATGGCTAGCATGAATATTCCTGGATTTTGGGAAATGGTCAATTATGGATTCCATTATCAATACATGCAGAATGTATTGCAATTAAACCAAGGTATCGATAAAGAAGGCAATCCAATATTTAGTGATATTGCTCGAATGAGTGGATTAGCACTTACAGATTGGTCTTGGGCTCCGCTTATTGCTGATTTTGATAACGATGGTTGGAAAGATATTTTTATTACCAATGGAGTAAGAAAAGACATTAATAACAAAGATTATTTTGCTGATATTGAGAAAGCAGATATCACAACTCGTCAAAGCATTACAGATCTCGAATTAAGTAAGAAAATTCCGAATGAAAAAATAGATAATTATATTTTTAAAAATAATAAAGATCTTTCCTTTCAGAAAGCGAATAAGCAATGGGGTATAGAATATTTAGGATTCAGTAATGGGGCTGCTTATGCTGATTTAGATAATGATGGAGATCTTGAAATTGTTTTAAATAATATTGATGATGAAGCCATTATTTTTGAAAACACTTCAGCTCAACTTAATAACTTTATTACCATAAAATTAAAAGGCCCTAAAACAAACCCTTTGGGTATTGGTGCTAAAGCCAATATTAAAACTGCTAGTGGTTACCAATCGCATCAACTCATGCTTGCTCGAGGTTTTCAATCTTCAGTGGACCCAAGTTTACATTTTGGAATTGGGGATGAAAGAGAGATTGAATCTGTTGAAATTATTTGGCCAGATCATAAAATTCAAATTGTAGATCAACCAAGAATAAATACAACATTGGTTGTAAATTATCTTGAAAATAAAAGCAGTACGTTAGCTAATTACTCTAAGAATTCTACGGCTTTGTTTTCTGAATTACCAGAATCACTAATTGCTTTTAAACATAAAGAAAATAATTTTAATGACTTCGGTCGTCAAATTCTAATTCCTCATAAGTATTCCCAAAATGGTCCAATGTTAGCTAAGGCAGATCTTGACAAGGATGGCTTTGAAGATTTCTTTGTAGGAGGGGCTTCTGGTCAATGTGGAGCAATATTTTTACAAAAAGCAAATAATGAATTTTCAAAAATAGAATTGCCATGCGCCTTAAATGAAAAATTGCAAGAAGATATGGGCGCTTGTTTTTTTGATGCCAATGGTGATGGCTTTCAAGATTTATATGTAGTTAGTGGTGGAAATGAATATAGCGATGGGAATAATATGTATCAAGATCGATTGTATTTAAATGATCAAAATAATAAATTTTCATTAACTGCCGGTGCTTTACCGGAAATTACAGTTTCAGGATCTAAAGTAAAATCTTTTGATTTTGATTTAGATGGCGATATGGATTTGATAGTCGGCGGAAAGTTGAAAGCACAATCCTATCCATTGGCAACTACAAGTTATCTTTTAGAAAACATTACAAAAGTAAAGAGCCAACCAAAATTCAAAATTGTAAATGATGAAAAAGCTCCAATGCTGAATGATATTGGAATGATCTCAGATCTTGTCATTACGGATTTTAATAATGATAAGCGCCCAGATATTATTGCGGTGGGAGAGTGGACAACTATTAAATTCTTAGAAAATCAAAAGAAGGGGTTTAAAGAGGTGAGTGACCAACAAGGTCTTGATCATATGACGGGTTGGTGGTACTCCATCCAAGTCGATGATTTAGACAATGATGGTGATCATGATTTAATTGTTGGTAATCTAGGAAAAAACTATAAATACCAAACGAATAAAGAAGAACCATTTGATGTTTACGCTTATGACTTTGATAAGAATGGGAAATTAGATATTGTTTTAGGTTATTATGATAAAGGAGTGCAATACCCACTTAGAGGACGCCAATGTTCTTCAGAACAAATTCCAACAATAAAATACAAATTCACTAATTACAATAGTTTTGCGAGTGCATCTTTAGAGGACGTGTACACGAAAGAAGATTTAGCAAAAGCTGTTCATTACGAAGCTGCAACTTTTCAATCTTTTGTTTTGGAAAATTTAGGAACTGGCAATGGCTACAAAAAACATCCCTTACCAAATGAAGCTCAAATCTCAAACATAAATGCCATAGTAGTGAAAGATTTGAATATGGATGGTATTAAAGATTTAATAGTTGGAGGTAATATGTACGGTTCAGAAATTGAAACCACCAGAAATGATGCCTCCATAGGATTAGTAATGTTTGGAGATAAAGATTTTTTATATGCGACTTTAAGTATGGACATAAGCGGAATTAATTTCAAGGGCGATATTAAAGATTTGATATTCCTTGAAAATCCGCAAAATGGAATCTTAATTGGAGCAAATAATAATGATGCACTTCAGCTTTTTAGTCTAAATAATTAATTAGGCATTATTTTAAAACGCGTTATAGACTTTTAAACTTCTGAAATCTGATATCTGTATACTGAAATTTAGTATTTATCACAAGAATGGTAAGGATACGTCAAATATCCAGAATAAAATTCTACCATGCCTTAATTTACTTTTGTTTTCTTATTTTAAGACTAATTAAACAATCATCGAAGCAAATCTTATGAACAATCATTACAAACCTTTCTTATTCTTAGCGATTTCTTTCTTTACCCTAAATCTACAAGCCCAGCAGAGAGGGCTTTCTAAAACTGTCTTGCAGAAAAATAATAGAATGATTGAATGTGAGAAAAAAGACATCAGCAAAGATGATTTTTTTAACACCTACCGAACGGAAATGGGTCTTAGTTCATTTGATGAAATGCGACTACAAAAAACCATAGCTGGCTCAAATGGCTATGAACATTTAAAATATCAACAATTCCATCAAGGGATTTTGGTAGAAGGCTCTGCTTATACTTTACACTTGAAAAATGGTATTGTAAAATCTGCTTCTGGATATTATTTACCCTTAATTAATTTGAAATTAACACCTACAATTTCGGAAAAAGAAGCGCTGCATAATGCAATGCAAGAAATGGATGCTGTATATTATAATTTTAATGATCCAGCATTGCCAACTGATAGGCTAAGAGAAGCTCCAAAACCAATTTTAGTTATCATGGATTCAGCTTTCCCAGAATCTTCTGAGCAATATGCATTGGCATATAAAGTAAGACTAGCATCAACACAACCTTTAGACAAAAAGGATATTTTTATTCACGCGCACTATGGTCAAAAAGTATTGGACCTACCGCGAATGCACCATCAAGGAGTACCTGCAACTGTCCAAACTAAATTTTATGGTGAGCAAACCATTACTGTTGATTCAGTGGCTCCAAAAGAATTTTATTTGAGAGATCCGAGTAGAAACAATAATACCACTAGCCATATAGATGGATATGTTTGGAGAGATAACAATAATAAATGGGATTTAGCCAATGAAAATGAAGATGAAGTAGCTTTAGATGCGCATTATTGTGGACAAAAATTTCATGATTATTTGGTTGAGAAATTTAATTGGTCTGGACTAGATGGCGATGGAGCACCTATGAATTCTGTAGTTAAATTAGGGAATACTGTTAACGCTTTTTGGAACGGAGAAGCAGCACATTTTTACGATGGAGACTGTCACCATTTTCCTCTGACAACATTAGAGGTAGTAGCTCATGAGTTTACGCATGGACTCACAGATAATACTTCAGATTTAGTTTACAGAAGTGAATCTGGAGCAATAAATGAAAGCATGAGTGATATTTTTGGGAAAGCATTAGAATACCACGTAGTACCAAATGAATTTAGTTGGGATTTAGGCCATTCTTTCCTAGAAACTCCTTATGCAGAATCCTTTAGATCATTTGAAAATCCAAATGATAGAGAACATCCAAAATATTATAGAGGTGAATATTGGGAAGATGGGGGAGGAGTACATACAAATAGTTCGGTAGGAAATCATTGGTTTTATAATCTAGTAGAAGGAGGGAATGGAGTTACGGAAACTGGAGAATCTTACAATTTATCTGGCCTTGGCTGGGATGATGCTATGCAGATCGTATTTAAAACACAGTCTGCCTATTTAATGACCAATTCCACTTATAATGATTATTATAACTTTTCAGTAGCTGCCGCTGAGGAAATTTTCGGAGCTAATGCTCCACAAATTGATCAAGTTAAAGAAGCATGGAAAGTGGTTGGTTTGCCGAATTCTGCTTCACCAATTGAAATTGACTTAGCTATCAGTTTTGGAGACAGATTTATAAGGACATGTTTAGACAATGAATATCTTGCTGTAGAAATGACAGTCAGTAATGTCGGATCTTCAGACTATGGTCCAATGAGTTCGGCTAGGGTTGAATTGTCAGTCGATGCTGAACAAAGAACTATTGAGTTAGCCGATGCAATTCCTTCGGGAGAATCTTTTACTTATATGATTGAAGATTTAGTGTTCTTAAACAATGCTTCTCTTTTTTTCTTAAATGGAGATATTGTTTATTTAGCAGATCAAGTGGATTTTAATAATTCTAATTTCATATTAATAAATAATTTTAGTTCTCAAGAAAATAATATAAGTCTTAGTTTGTCCATTTCAGAAAGAAATTGCACAAATAATTTACATACAGTCGACTTCAATATTCGAAATATAAGTTGTTCAACATTACCAGCCGGTACTTCCTTGGATGTGATTTTTGAAGGTGATTCAGGCTTTCAATGGGGAACTACCTACATTACTGAAACTGATGTGAATAGCGGCAACGTAATTAGTTTTACAGAAGAATTAGAATTGGAAGAAGTAGGTGAATATTCAGGTGAGGTGATTTTATTGGATGAGATTGAACTTTCAGATAATTCTAATTTTGCTATCATTGAGGAAAGACAATCTATAAGGGATAATTATTTTAATCCTTTTGATTTGGATGATGATTATATTAGGAAGAGTGACGAATTTCAAATGCCTATAATGAACTTTAACGCTGAAAATGTTTTAGTATTTACAGGAAGTTTTAGGGAAGCTTATACCATTACTTGTCTTAATACAAATGAAAATTATGAAGAAAATCCTATAAATGTTAAGAGTATTTCACTATGTTCAAATCTTGAGAATTTTGAAAAGTCAAAAATGAGTTTTGATTTAACTCAATATAGAAATGAAGATGCGATTGAATTTCAAGATTTAATTGATAATTCATCTATGATGAAAATATCTTGGCGTACTGAAACAGAACAGGATGAAATGTTAGTTTTAGGTTTGGCTGAAGGAATCCCTAGTTCATTTGAAATGCCTCTGCCTGACTATTTTAATGGAATGATTAACTTTGAATTTTTCGGTTTGACAGGAGATATATTTGGAAATGAACCCTTAAATTTTGACGTAACTTTATTAGACAATTTAATCATTGAAGAAGTGATTACATCAACTAATGAATTTGAAAATATTCCTTTAAAAATTACACCAAATCCATCACTTGGGATATTCGTATTAGAACATCCTGCTATTCCAAAATCAATGGATCTGTTTTCTATCCATGGACATTTCATCAAACATTTTGATCAAGGATTTCAATTAGACCAATTAAATCTAAGCGGTCTCACAGATGGCATATATTTATTAACAGTAGATTATGGAGAGTTAGGCAAAACTGCTAAACGATTAGTGAAACAATAGGTGCAAAAATTTTATAACCTGAACCCAGACATATAGTTTATAGGAAAAGGAGTGAAACCATTATTTTACTCCTTTTTTCTTTTCTATTTTACCTCTTAATTTAGTTCGTAAACTAATAAAATAAACTAATAAACTTATAAGCTTATAAGCTTTCGGATTTTTGAATTTAAGATAAAAAAACCCTCATTAATCCATAAATAAACTAGATTGGACTCCAACATCTTGGTATTTTTGTAATGCACCATTTTAATTTAACTTCCATTTTAATATACATTTGGCCCATCTTTATTTACTTTGCAAGTAAAATATAATCGAATGTCAGAACAAGTAAAAGATTTGGAACCTAAAGCTTTGTGGAAGAATTTTGCAAACTTAAATGCTGTGCCTCGTGCTTCAAAAAAAGAAGAAGAAGTTATTGCTTTTGCGAAAGGATTCGGAGAAGCATTAGGCTTAGAAACTAATGTGGATGAAGTAGGAAATGTAATCATTAAAAAACCGGCTAGTCCAGGAATGGAAGATCGGCCTGTCATAGCTTTACAGAGTCATTTGGATATGGTTCATCAAAAGAATGCAGACACTAATTTTGATTTTACCACGGAAGGCATTAAGATGATTGTCGAAGAAGATTGGGTTCGTGCAGACGGAACAACTTTAGGAGCAGACAATGGTATTGGTGTTGCTGCAATTATGGGAGTTTTGGAATCAAAAGATATGATTCACCCTCCTATTGAAGCCTTGTTTACGATTGATGAAGAAACAGGAATGACTGGAGCAATGGGTTTGAAAGGAGGTCTATTAGATGCAGCGATTATGCTAAATTTAGATACAGAAGATGACAATGAATTAACCATAGGTTGTGCAGGAGGCACCGATGTCTCGGCGGTTGGCTTTTATGAAGAGGTAGAAACACGCGCTGATGTTGCATCATATAAAATTGGATTGACAGGTTTGAACGGAGGACATTCAGGAATGGATATTCACAAAGGATTGGGAAATGCCAATAAATTAATGAATCGATTTCTACATGGTTTAGCCAACGAAATGGATTTTCAGATCCATAAGATTGACGGAGGTAGTTTAAGAAATGCAATTCCAAGAGAATCTTTTTCTAGCATTAGTATACCAAATGCTCACAAAGATAAATTTCAAAATTGGCTGAAGCAATTTCAAGAAATTTTGAAAAAGGAGTATGGAATTACTGACCCAGAAGTAGAGTTGACAAAAACAGAAATCGACACTCCTGCAAAAGCATTTAGTGCAGGATTTAAAAAATTGTTATTACGAGCTATTTATGCATGCCCCAATGGAATTTATAGAATGAGCCCTGATATCGAAGATTTAGTGCAAACTTCCAATAACTTAGCTAGAGTATTAGTGGAAGAAGGGAATTATAAAATTTTATGTTTAACTAGAAGTTCCGTCGATACGGAGAAACAAGATGAGGCAAACGCCATTAGGTCTACCTTTGAATTAATGGGAGCGGAAGTGGTATTTTCTGGAAATTATCCTGGATGGACTCCAAAGCCTAGCTCCAATATCGTCAAAACAATGACCAATCTTTACAGGAAGCTTTTTAATGGAGAACCGGATGTAAATGCTTGTCATGCAGGTCTAGAATGTGGCATCTTAGGTACAAATTATCCAACTATGGAAATGATTTCCTTTGGCCCAAATATAAGAGGAGCGCATTCTCCAGATGAAAAGGCGCAAATTAGTTCAGTCCAAAAGTTTTGGAAATTTCTAGTGGAAACCTTAAGAACAATTGAATAAAAACTACTTTTAAAAAATTTTACACCAAAGTTTTACAAAATGGCATCTAAAAAACAAATTTATAACAAATTAAAAATTCTAATTTCTAGAGAATATGAGGATCCTCAAAAAGCGTTCGACTTTTTTGACAATGATAAGGATGGTTCACTAGATAGATCTGAAATAAAAGATTTACTTAAAAAAGCGCAAGTCGGCAGATTTCTCACTGGTATTGTAGCTTCTAAAATGATTGAATCTTTAGATAAATCTGATGATAAAAAAATAAGCTGGAAAGAGTTTAAAAAAGTTGCTAAAGAATTAATGGAAGACGATAGCATCGAATCTTAAAAATTAATAAATGAAAATATCAACTCAGGGAGCGCTAGTTAAACCAAAAGAAAAGCATCAACCATTTTTCAAATTATTTGAATATGGTAACCTTGAAGTTGAAATTTACACACCAGCAAAAGTAGATCGCCAGAAACCCCATAATATAGATGAAGTTTATATTGTAATTTCCGGTAGGGGAGATGTTCATAATAATGGAGATACTCAGCCTTTTATTGCTGGAGATTTTCTGTTCATCCCAGCTGGCAAAGAGCATAGATTTTTAAATTTTACAGATGATTTTGCACCTTGGGATTTTTCTTTGGACCAAATGGACGATCGCAGGAAATTGTTGATAAAAATGAAGTAGTTGGAAAAATTTGAACTTATTGTTAAAACTCTTTTTGGATTAGAGTCCGTATTAGCGCAAGAACTCAAAGCGCTCGGTGCTACTAAACTAGAATTACTAAATAGGGCAGTTAAATGTGAGGCAGATAAACTCATCATGTATAAGGCAAACTTACATTTACGAACTGGCGTGAAAGTATTGATGCCCATTGCAAAATTTGAGGCCTTCAACGAACATCAACTTTATAAAAAAGTAAAGGCCATTCCTTGGTTTCAATATATGAATACGGCTTCTACTTTTGCCATTGATGGCACTACCAGTGGCGATAGATTTACCCATTCAAAATATGTGGCATTAAAGTCTAAAGATGCAATTGCGGACCTTTTTAGAGAAGAAACGGGTAGGAGACCAAATGTTGAGTTAATTAATCCTGACTTGAGAATTAATGTCCATATCGCAGATACAAAGTGTACGATTTCTCTAGATAGTTCTGGTTTGCCTTTAGGTAAAAGGGGTTATCGTACAGAAAGCACCTTAGCTCCATTAAGTGAAAATCTTGCCTTAGGTTTAATTTTATTAAGTGAGTGGGATCAAAAAACAACCTTCATAGATCCCATGTGTGGGTCTGGAACTATTCCGATAGAAGCAGCCTTGCTTTGTAAAAATCAAGCCGCTGGAATAAATCGTAAATTCAATTTTCAAAATTGGAGAGATTTTGATGGTAAGTTGTGGAGAAATTTAACGGTCGATGCTAAAAAGAATATTAATAAGGATTTCCCAAAAATTATTGGCTATGATAGAGATCCGATGGCTATCGAAATTTCAAAAGAAAATGCAAACCGAGCAGGAGTAGAAGAGCATATCCACTTTGAACAAAGAGATTTCTTTGATTTGGAATCTGAATCTACTGATCCCAAGCACATCATTATGAATCCTCCTTACGGAGAACGTCTGGAAGAGGCGGACAAAATGATTGGCTTTTACAGCGATATTGGATCACATTTAAAACATAAATTTGAAGGAAGCGACGCATGGATAATCAGCTCTAATATGAAAGCCTTGAAGTTTATGGGATTGAGACCATCTCGAAATATCAAGATTTATAATGGACCTTTAGAATGTAAGTTCCAAAAATACGAATTATATAAAGGAAGTAAAAAATCAAAAAAGCAAAATCAGTAATGGAAGTTTTTGAATCAATTCGATGGAAGTTTAACAATGCAAATGGCATTGATAAAGCTGCAGTCAGAACACAATTAATTGAAGAGGTAAAAGCGTTTTGGGAAGCCTTTGTCGAACATCAAGAAGGGATACTTTCTTCTTTTACTCCAGAACCTAGTTTAGACATAGTGAGCTTTATGGGGTTTTATTTGCAAAGTATACATCCTCAAATTAGCTGGGAATTTGGACCCGGAATTGATGGTAAAGAATTGCGCTTAGTAATGACTCCAGAAGAAAATGCTTCCCTACGACCTTTTGTAGATTATATCATTAGCGTCGCTCCAGAAATGGAAAAGTGGGAGTTTTATAATAGACGTCCAAGTGAAAATTTAGAAAACACTCGATTGTTAGTGGAAGCTAAAACAGGTTCGGTTTTAGAGCCTATGAAATTTTCCGGAAGCATAAATGATGCGAACGAAATTGATTTGGTTTTTGTAGGTGATGAAGTGAAAGATGAGGATGATGTAGATTTTATTTTAAATCAAGCTTTCGTAGTTGCGGAATGTATGCTGGGGGAAGAAATCATGGATAAATGGATTGGCTTTATTGATTCCGCTTCTTCGGTTGATCCCGAAATTCAATTACAAGATATTACCTCTATTCCAGCGTTTGTGAATGGTCTAATAAAACAAGTGCAAGCGCAGCAACCGAGTTTTGAAAATAAAGAGGCTCTAAAATATATTGATTATAATTTAGAACCAAAGGACTTTGCAGATTACCCTGGGCAAGGCGACCTTATTACTACAAGTACTGCTTATCCTCAAATGTGGGAAAATGCACACAACGGGGAAAGCTTTTATTCCGCTAGATATGCGAACGAAGGATTATTCGCCTATTTAAAAATCGCAAATGATAATCTTGGTGATTTTAATAATGGATCAGAAATAAGCGAGCTTATTGACGTCCAATTAAGAACAGCTGGGAAGGGGGCATCGATTGGTGTGGGTATAGGAAAAAAATATACCTACATTGATTTATTCATCAAAGATGTTTCAGCCATGGAAATTATTAACCCTTTATTAATAGCTAAGCAAATAGGAGCGAAAGCATGGCTACAATTTTATGATTCGGAATGGAGGGAAGAATGGATTGGGGTTCACCCTGAAAGTCCTCAACCATATTTGCCAAGCGATTTATTCTAGCTAAAAGAAACAAAATATATTATGCTTAGTGTATTTTGGACGGCAATTCTTTGTAAATCAAAGGGTGGCGCTTAGCCATTTAAATCTTAACAAAAATTAAGATTCCTTGCTATAATCTTAGTAACATTTAACGGAATCGATGTGACCCTTAACCTATCCTTTACATCATATTAGTTGCAATGCGCTTATCTTAGTAATAAGAAAATTATTATAATTATTAAAAAGGAAGCTATGAAACGAATCACCTTTACACTTAAAAAAAGTTTATTACTTACCCTAGTAGTAATCCTCTTTGCTTCTTGCGCTTCCGTTGACAAAATGATGGATGAGGGAAGATACGACGAGTTAATATCTCTTGCCAAAAGAAAGATAAGCGGAAAGAAAAAGAAGAATGCAAAGTATGTGGCAGCAGCAGAAGAAGCATTTAATCGGGCTAACCAAAGAGATCTTGCGCACATTAATGAACTTGAGAAAGTCGGCAACTTAAGGGCATGGGATAACATCTTTGAAATTGCTAATGGAATAGCACATAGGCAAAATAAAATTGCTTCGCTTTTACCATTGGTGGACAAACATGGATATGAAGCCAACTTTGCAATGGTGGAAACTTATCCAATAATCGAGAATGCTGGATTGCAAGCTTCAAATATCCTCTACCTCTTGGGAAAAGGATCATTAGCTAAAGCTAAAGAACTGGAGGACAAGCACTATGCAAGAAATGCCTTCCGTCACTTTGAAGATATTGCTAAATACAGAGATGATTATAGAGATATATTAGATTTAAAAAATGAGGCCTACAGATTAGGTGTCAGCAGAATTTTAATCACCATGCAAAATGAGTCCAACTTGGTCATTCCAAGGCACTATGAGGAGGAATTATTAGCATTAAATTTTAATAGAGTAAATGACTTCTGGAGACAATATTACACAGAGACTCCAAAGAATGAGCAAATAGATTACAGTGTGGTATTCTATTTAAGAAATATTGAAGTAAGCCCCGAATATGTAAGAGAATCTTCAAAAGAATACAATAGAGAAGTTCAAGACGGTTGGGAATATATACTTGATGAAAATGGAAATGTAGCTAAAGATACTTCTGGAAATGACTTGAGGCAAGATAAGTTTATAAACGTTCGTGCTAGAATTTTGGAGGTAGCTCAAGAGAAGAGATCAGAATTAAGTGGTAAGATAGCGATATACTCTATCAAAGATGAACGATTAATTGATAGCCATAATGTGCAAGTATTCGCGGAGTTCACTAACAGTGCAAGACGAGTTCAGGGTGATCGAAGAGCATTGCAAGGCGTATCTTGGAATGCTGGGGAAACATTGCCTTTCCCAACTAATGAGGAAATGATCTTCAGAACTGCAGATAAAGTAAAACCTTTAATTATCAGTAGAATAAAAAGAAATCAATTTATTTAAATAATTCTTACTAAGGATTATAGCGTTTTTTTGACAATAAGCAAGGAGTCCACGAAAGTGGACTCTTTTTTATCTTAATTAGTTAAAATATTGAAGCTCGAATTGAAATGCAAGCTCAGCAAATAGATCAAAGACAATCTTAGTTCATTTTTACTATTGACGGATTAACTTAAAAAAATTTAAGATATCAAATAGGCATGAATAATACCTAATTCATCTGCTGTATATCCGCTCCATTTTTTATCTAATTTGATTTCTTTAAGCAAAGCTTTATCATAAGGCCAAATCACTTCTTCAATGATTGGAATATCAAGCGATTCATACATAGCTCTATAATCTTTTAACCGTTGACGACTTTGCGGCTGAATTGAATTATCAATTAGCGACCAAGCTTTGTCAGAAAACTGGAGGAAATTATAATGGTTGATACTTTTATCGAAATGCGCAAAATGATCAGTCATGTCAATAAAATGATTCATCAAACCCGCTGGTTTTAATACGCGTTTGAATTCTTTTATAATATCAATCAGAATGTTTGGATAAATATGCTCATACGTATTATTAGAACAAATGTAATGGAAGCTATCGTCCTCCATATCCATATCCCGAGCATCTCCTACAATTAATTCTAGGTGTAGTTTTTTTAAAATTTCGCTTCTATCTAATTCTTCAGCGCGTGCTTTAATATCTAAAAGACTGACCCATCTCGTTACATCCATTTGATCGCTTGGAAATTGTAATTTTCCCCTTCCATGTAAATCAATAAATAAGTTAATAGTTTCCAAAATTGTTTCCTTTGACATCAATGCAGAAACATCTACAGAAACCACCTTTTTAAAACCCATCAAAAATAGACTAATTGGAACTACTGGATACCATCCAGAACCTAACTCTAAAACTATTGCCTCTGGTTTATTTGATCTATATTTTTCGTAAGTACCAATATGATCACAAGCATGCTTCAACTTTAAGCCAAAGTGTGCTTCTGTTAATAATACTCCTTTGGTTACATGTTTCTGAAAAAAATGATTGATCCTGAAACTAAAGGGAAGCCATGATATTGTTTTTTGTATAATTGCTTTTAGCACCCACTTTTTCAATATATCTCTTTTTTTTGAATTCGCAATATACAGGTTTTTAGAGGGAAATGCTTTAAAAGGTGAATGCGAGAATGCCTGAATGCTGAGCCCGATCTAAAAACCTAGTGACAAGAAACGTAAAATAATGTTCTGTTAGATTAGTCATCGTCTCGCCCAAGGTCTTTGACCTGCGGGCCTGCCACGCTCTCTCCTTCGACTTGTTGCGCTCGTTATCTATGATTAGTTATAAATTGTAGGGTTGCCTGCGATGAATCGCGAACCAACAAAACAAATTAACTAGTCATTACCTTAATTTTATATGATAATTTCCCATTTTCATGGCTCAGGATGACAATATTGAATTTCTCATTCTATCATTCCCTAATTCTATAATTTCTTCATTCTACCATTCCCACATTCAATCACCCCCTCAATCTCCAATTAAAACCAAACCTCAAAGTAGCATCAAACATAGGATAAAAATGGGTTGTATAATAAATATCGTTTGTAAATAAATTATTGAAATTTTCTATAATTAAAAATGCTCTGAATGATTTGCCAATTTTAAAATTAGCAAAGGCATTTACATAGGGATAAAAAGGAATAACTTGATTTTGTTGATGAAATGATCCTATGATAGGAAAATAAGTAGGCGCTTGATAGGATTGGAAAGTTCTCAAACTGAAGCCTAATTGAAGTAATAAGACTCTGCGGAAAATTCTTCCCTGAAAATAAGCAGCATGTCTAGTGTGAAAAGAAGGTAAACGAATATCATCTCCACTTATACTTTGAAAAGCAAGGCTATTATCTAAATGGAATTTCCCTAATTTAAAATTTTTAGAAATGGACAAAATACTTACACGAGTATCTTGATCTGATTGTTCGGGTACCCGATCTTGATTAAAAAATATATAATTACTAATTAGGTATTGTTCAAAGGAAGCGTTTATTTGGAATTGCTCTAGAAAGTAATTCGCCTTTAGATAAGTTTCAAAAGATTTATTAAAAGTATTTGACCATGCTGGACTTTGGCTGATGAATAAACCAGTTTCTAAAATACTAGGACTGTAATTTTGAATCCTAAGATTGGCCGTCAATTTTCCTATTTTACCAGTTTGAAATCCTAGCTGTCCCTTCAATAAAAAATCGCCCGTTCTATCTAAAAGGCCAATGTGGGCTTTCGCTTTAATATCTAAAAAGCGATTAAATTTTTTGAATACTTCTCCCTCTACAAATAAATCGGTTCGATTATAATTCAAAGGTTCTTGATCTATTTTGTGGGTGAAGAGGGTAGCACCAACAAAGAGATGCTCAACCGATTGCTTATTTTTAATTTTAAAAGTTTTGAAAAATAAACCATTTTCCATGTTGTTCATCCTTACATAATGTCGAAGCCCTCGGTCATCTGTCAGAAAATTACCATAGTATTCGATAGCAGCATCTGAATTAGGAGATTCTTCAGTGGCCTTGAAGAATCGATTATTGAAAGAGATTTTATGTTCTGCAAAAGTGGTTCTGTTATTTAAGAGACTATCATTATTAGCAAAAAGATTTACTTGATTTACTAAACTGTATTCAATGTCTTGAAATCTCGTATTTGCAGTTGCACTTTGAACAGGAATACTGGTTCGGATTTCTGTAAATTCACCATTGAAGAGCGTATCAGTTTGAATGCCTCCATTATCTTCTTGTGTAAATACATTTGAAGAAAAGGTCAAAAAAGTATTTAGTTTTCTGTTGGGACTTTGAAACCAAAGGCCAACAGATAAATGAGTATTGACCCCTTTTTGATGCGTGTAAATTCCTTGATGATTAATTTTTTCATAATTTAAGGATACCTGTACTCCATCATTGAAATTTCTAGCGAATTTCGCTTTAAAATAAGCATCCTCTTGTGTGCCCCCTTGAGTATAACCGACATCAGTAAAAGCAGATTCAAGCTTAAAGAATTTGTGCTTTTCTGCTATGAACATGTAAGCATCAAATTGCCTATAGCCCATCCGCAAATCTTTTACTTCCTCATTTCTAAATATAATGGAGTGATGTGCAGAACCTAAATTTCCCAAATGTCCATAGTTATTCCTCAATGCGCGATCATAATAGTTAAAATTCGTAATGGAGGTATCCGCAAAATCAAGAAGATCTAATGGATTATAAGCATTAAAAAATTGGATAGGAACCGTGTCAATTACTTCAACATAAGGAGTAGTATCTCTTTGCTGATTTGGATTTCTATTCTGACCATATTCTCGATCTGCTTCAAAGCCTCCTTGTTCTTGTCCATGAAGACAAAAACTAAAAGCCATGCAAATTAGAATTAGAAATCTCAAAATTTCCTTTTATTGATGAATAAAAACTTTTTTTACAATTTGAAAATTTTCATTTTGTAAAGTCAACAGATAGATTCCATTGTTCAAAGGTAGATTTTTAAGCTGTATGTTTTCTTGTATCATTATTGAAACACTACTGCCAATATTTCTACCATCCATTGTTTTCCATTGTGCCAAGACATTAGAGCCAGCAGGCAATTCATTAAAGTAAATATTTAAATATTCACTTGCAGGATTAGGAAACACGCTTACTGTATTTGATGGTAGAAGATCAGTTGTTGAAGTAAGGCCACAACTACTTAAATTTTCAATCACAAATAAACCTTCTTGCATATCTGAGACTAAAATATTCCCGGAAGGTAAAAAAGGATAAACCCCCCATGCGCCTTCATAGCTATTTCGGTAATCAAGATTCGAGGTAGGGTAATAATGGGTCCTTACTGCATTCTGAGGATCAGAAATGTCATAAACCTGCAGGCCATCATAGTAATAAGAGGAATATAATTTATCACAATGTACCACTTGATTATGCGGTATGCTAAATTCATTTTCTGAACCTGCATCTATGGTATCTAAGACTTCTAAATTGTCAAAATCTCTTACATCCAAAACTTTTATATCTCTTCCCCATGTCTCATCAGCCATATAGTAAGTGGATTTGTCTTCACTTAACCAACCAGAATGATTGTAACCACTTTGAGGGTAGTCGTTTGATTGTAAAAGACTTAGTACTCTTGGATTTGCAGGGTCTGAAAATTCCGCGATCACAAATCCTTGGTCACCAATATTCAAAAAAGCGGTATCATTATATATGTAAGCGTCATGTACTTGTTGAATTGGAAGTCCAGAAAGATCATTGTATTCACCAATTAAGTTCGGATTGAGGGGGTCACTAATATTGAAAATTTTTAATGCAAAATAATTTAATGATCCGCCTCTGTTAGTACAGGTATATAATTTATCAGCAGTAGAATCAATAAAAATATTATGTGTCATTACCACTAATGAATCTGAATCATAAACTACAGGAAGTGAATCCGGTAAAAATGACAAATCCATAATTTGCAATGAACTCGGTCCTTCATCTGAGACCGCATATAAATATCCTTTATGATCATGATAATCCCGATGTACAATCCTTCCATCTGCAACTTTCCCAGGAATAAGTACAATCTGAGTTGGATTTGTAGGGTCTGTAATATCAATTACATGGGTGCCAGCAGTGGATCCAATAATAGCATATTCGTTACTCTCATCGGCATATCCCCAAATTTCATTATAAGTATTATTGTAGTCATTTGACCCAATTAAAGTAGAATCAGACCAGGTACCCAACAAATTGGCCTCTTCTTGAGCGCTTAAACTTAAGCTGACAAACAAGGTAATAAGTGTTACATAAAACTTCATACTATTCTTTAACGTTTAAAAGTGCTTGATTGATACCCATGTTTGAAAATCCTCCATCATGAAAAAGATTTTGCATGGTGATTTTCTTACTTAAGTCAGAGAACATAAAAACGCAATAATCTGCACATTCGTCTGCACTTGCATTGCCAAGTGGCGACATTGTATCAGCATATCCATAAAAATCTGAAAATCCTTTAACCCCGCTTCCTGCTGTAGTCATAGTTGGAGATTGTGAAATGGTATTGACCCTTACTTTCTTTTGAGTTCCAAAATGGTACCCAAAGCTTCTTGCATAAGATTCCAATAAGGCCTTTGATTCTGCCATTTCTCCATAATCAGGAAACACCCGTTGAGAAGCAATATAAGTAAGTGCTAAAATTGACCCCCAGTCATTGATCGCATCCATTTTAAGGGCAGTTTGCATTACTTTATGAAAGGACATAGAGGAAATATCGTAGGTTTTATGCATCCAATCATAGTTGGAGTCGGTATAATGTTTTTTCTTTCTGACATTAATGGACATGCCTATTGAATGTAGCACGAAGTCTATCTTTCCACCAAGCAATTCCATTGATTTAGTATATAAGTTCTCAAGATCTTCAAGACTAGTAGCATCAGCAGGAATAACTTCCGTATTTAATTTTTCTGCTAATTCTTGAATTTGTCCAAATCTTAATGCTACTGGCGCATTGGTTAAGGTAATGGCGGCTCCTTCTTCTACACATCGTTCTGCAACCTTCCACGCAATAGATTTCTCATCTAATGCACCAAAAATAATTCCTTTTTTTCCTGATAATAAGTTATGACTCATGTTAAATTGATTTTATACCTAAAGGTAGGATTTAATTTGAAAAACAGTAGTGAAATAGGATGAGAATAGCCACCTTTGTATAAATGTGAGACCTTCGGAAAGTGTGCGACGTTCGGAAGATGTAGCCCAATCGTTTTATCTTAGCTAAAATTTTAAAATCTCGTTAAATCGGTGTAAATATTAACTTCATGATCTTCCAAGGGAAAGTGATCGATGTGAGCAGTTGAAAAAGATTTTGCAAAGTAAAAGCTACTTAGTAATCAGAATGATTTTAGTGGCCTTTATCAGGCCTAATATTTGATTTCCTCGAATCCCTAAAGTCAATATAATTAATAGGCACACCGTCCGTAAGCCATACTCCCTTAGCCGATTGGTAAAAAACATAACCATTTACTTTCATTGCTTTTGACTGAACATTAAGAATAATCAATTGTCCATGCCTTTTGCCTACTGTAAATGCCATTTCTAAATTGTCAGAAAGATGACATGGTTTCAGTTCATGGAAACCAATCGTATTGCTTTAATTGAATCTAAAAATTTACTTGCAGGTATGAAATAAAATTGCTGGTGACTTTTTATTTCTGAATTTAATTCAACAGGAAGAGAATGCCCTTGACTCGCTCTAATTTTTGATTTGTCCTTATTGAATAGGAAACGCTTTTTATTTTTGGTTTCTAACCACAATTTCTAAGGTCTCTACATTCAAAGGGAAAAACTTATTTGAGAACTTTTCAATCAATACTGTTACGTCATCCCAACCATTTTCATCTAATTCAAGATTGGCAGCTTCTGGCTTATGCCTCAGTAGGAGGCTCAAAATTTTACTTATTTTTCTGATTTTTTTTGTCTGTTGCATAGTTTATATTTTATTTCTGCCATTTTCATTTGGATATAATTCTACCAAGCGATCGCTTTGCCAAATTTCTTTGGTGTCAATATCCATTGCTGAAAGTTGTCCAGTGAAAGCGGCTCCAGTATCCATGTTCCAAACATTTACTTTGTGCATTGGTTTTGTTGATTGTAAATGTAAAGTTGGAGTATGCCCAATGTAAATTTCTTTAAAATGCTTTAATCTTTTTGGGAATAATAGGTGATTTTTTTGAAAGCTTGAATTTGCACTAACTGCCGTCTCCCACAAAGTTCGGTCCCAGAAAAAATTACTTTGATGATGCTCATAGTCTGGTCCATGCATTGAGGTGTAACCCGCATGCACAAAAAGTCTTTGTTGATCGTCTATGTGATACAAGGGCATTGATTTTAGAAATGCCAAATGCAGATCCCTTGTTTTTTCATCTAATAATTTATATTGATCATAGGTGGATTGACCCCCATGTTTTAGCCAATGTGGATGATTTTCTTTATCATCTAAATAAATCTCTAAATAATAATCGTGATTTCCTTTGAGAATAATGCAAGGTTGTAATTTAGATAGCTTTAATAAAAAAGCCATAGTTTCAAATGACTCTGACCAACCATCTACATAATCTCCTAAGAAGATTAAATGATCCTCTTTTTTTACATCGATTTTATCAAAGAGTTGTGCCAAAGCTTTAAACCCTCCATGAATATCTCCAAAAACTAGTGTTCTCATAGTTATGCTTTTATAAATTTTTTAGCTTCCATTATATTGAATAAAGCAAGCTTCCAAAATCAAATCTGAGTTCTTGTATAGCTCCAGAAAGACAGATTAATTAATTGGTCCCCTTTTGACATCTTTTCTAATAAATCTTTAATAAAAATATTCATGATAATTACATTTAGCATTATGTGTAATATATACACATATTAAAAGAAATAAGTTTCATGAATGGCTATTTTTATTTTATTTATCTCAAAAAAGTGTTTTAAAAGAAATGTAATTATAAGAAATTGCTTTGCTATGGTATACAGCAGTCTAGCCGAAAGCCTTGGAATTCGGAACTCAGAACTCAGAACTTTTCAAAACCTCAGTCCTGTATTTTCACATTGAATCCCCAATTAACTAGGTTTAATAGGACAACATTATTAAAAAGGTAAATTCCCCAAATCAACATTGCCACCAGATAAAATAATCCCCACTTTCTTATCTTTAAAAGTTACTGGCTCCCGAAGAATGGCCGCTAGCGGTAATGCACAAGAAGGTTCAATAATGATCTTCATCCTTTCCCAAGTTAATCGCATTGCATGAATGATCTCTTCCTCTTCCACTCGAATAATCTGGTCAACATGTTTTTGAATGATAGGGAAATTTACATCTCCTAATACTGTCCGTAACCCATCAGCAATGGTATTCGCACTTTCGTTTGATTCAATTTTACCACTTTGCAAAGATCGATAGGCATCATCCGCTTCTATAGGTTCTGCACCGATGGTTATGCAATCTTTCCCAAAATAATGGGCGACTAAAGCAGTGCCCGCAACAAGTCCCCCTCCTCCAACTGGGGTAATCAATATATCTAGCCGTGGATGAATTTCAAGCAATTCCATGGCTGCTGTTCCTTGACCCAGAATTACTTCTATTTGATTGGAAGGATGCAATTTGGTAGCTCCTTTTTCCAAGGCAATTTGATCTGCTGTAGATTCTCTAGCTTCAATAGTAGGTGTAACCTTAGTTACTTGTCCACCATAACCTTTCACTGCCTGTACTTTTACCTGTGGAGCATTTTCTGGCATTACAATATAGGCTGGAACCTTGATGTTTTTTGCTGATAAAGCAACTGCTTGTGCGAAATTTCCAGAGGAATGGGTCACTACCCCTTTGGCCCGATCTTCATTACTCAAACTCAACACAGCATTTGCGGCACCACGCATTTTAAACGCGCCCATTTTTTGAAAATTCTCACATTTAAAATATAAATCAGCGCCTGACATATTATTTAAGGTTTGAGATCGCAAAACTGGCGTGTTATGAATGTAGGGTGCAATTCTTTTCGCGGTTGCTAATAAAGCTGCTTTCATAATTGTAATTACTTGATGGACTTTTAGTGAAGGGCAAATTTTGCAATGGTTTGAATGGCTACTTCATCCGGACTCAGTTTAGCATTATTAATTTTTAACCATTTGTAGTTCTGAATAAGGTCATCTTGATTACTATTTAGACGATATTTTCCTTCCATTGATTTTAGGTTTTCTTCCGATTTTTCTAAATTTCGTTTGGTGGCTTTTTGAGATAATCTAAGCGGTGTTTTATTACGTTCCAAACGAATATCTAGATTGCTTTCTAATTCTAAAACTTGGAAATTCCACCTCGAAGAGTCAAAAATTTTATTGAGCTTTTTAATATAATTCCAATCATCATCCAATTCGAAAGCCATTACTAAAGTGAAAATAAATCCTTTAATATCTTTACTCTTTGCTGTGGTTTCAAAAACCAAAGAGCGAATACCTCCATTTATCTTTTTAAACTCTGGTGTTCCCCAAGCATATAATTGACAAGTCAATTCAATAGAATGGTGATTGTGAAATAAAACATAATCTAAGCGATCAGCAATGGCTTTCCCAATGGTCATTTTACCCACAGCAGGAGGTCCAACGATTAATATGAAGTCTTTCTTTTTCATCTAATTCGCAATTTAAATGATATATTTAACAATGAAGATAAAAACTAAATCATGATCAATTCAAATAGAAGAAAGTTTTTAAAATTATCTGCCTACGCAGCAGCACTATTGGGATTGCCATTCAAAGATGCCTACAGCTATGATCAAATAGAAAATAGCATGGATAAAGTTTTGCATCCAAGGCCAAAAAATAATAAACCTGTGATTGGATTACAAGTCGCTCCGATTGGAAATGTGCGTGTTGGAATTATTGGGATAGGCAATAGAGGCTTTGGTCACATGAAGCAGTTAATGGCATTAAAACATAAAGCTACTATCACTGCAATTGCGGATATACATTCTTCTAAACTGGAACAAGCCATTGTTCATCTAAAAGAAAAAGGTTTAAAAACTAAAACCTATGGAGAAGATAAAGATTCATGGAAAGCTATGGTGCGAAGAGACGATATTGATTTAGTAATCATTGCAACACCTTGGAATGATCATGTACCAATGGCAATCGAAGCTATGCAGAATGGTAAGCAAGTAGCAATGGAAGTTCCGGCTGCATTGAGCATTGCGGATACTTGGGATCTAGTAAACACGGCAGAAGAAATGCAAGTGAATTGCATGATGATGGAAAATGTCTGCTATGGCGATGAGGAACTTTGGATTTTAAACATGGTGAAGGAAGGCGTTTTTGGAACGCTCACCCATGCCGAAGCTGCTTACATTCATGATTTGCGTGCATTAATGTTTAGCAAGACTTATTATTACAATCAATGGCGAGTCAGACACCATATCAAAGATGATGGAAACTTGTATCCTACCCATGGACTAGGTCCAATTGCCCAATACATGGATATTGGCCGTGGTGATCGATTTTCGAAAATTGTTTCCATGAGCAGTTTGCAGGCAGGACTTTCGGAATACAGTCAGACCCTAGAGCCGGATAATGAGTTTTACAAACAAGCAGATTATATTCATGGCGATATGAGCAGCTCCTTAATTAAAACTGCAAAAGGTAGAAGTATTCTTGTTCAACACGACGTGGTTACCCCTCGTCCTTATAATAGAATCAATGCATTAGGTGGTACCAAAGCATATCATGAAGGTTACCCAAGTCGCTTATCCATGAATGATTTTCACAATGGTCATCGCTGGTTAGAAAAAGAAGCCTATGATGAAATGCGTTTTAAATATAAACATCCTATCTGGAATGAATTAAAAGATGAGATTGACCGCAATGGAGGTCATGGCGGAATGGACTTTGTTCAAATGTATCGATTAATTGATTGTTTAAATAAAGGTAAAGCATTGGACATGGATGTCTACGATGCTGCAGATTGGTCAGTAGTTACGCCATTGTCAAAACTGTCTGTTGAATTAGGTTCTATGCCTATTGACTTTCCTGATTTTACGAGGAAGGAATGGGAGAAGGAGAGGGAATTGGGGATAATGAGGTAGTTTATAAGTTTATGGGTTCTTGAGGCCTCAACCTTCGCTTAGCGGTTGCAGTAATAATATTGCTGTTTTAACTTTTAAAAAAATATGCTTAAACACCAGCTCCAACAAAGAAGTTAAATAAAAACAATCCGATTTTTAGCCCCACGGCTTTGAACTCAGCACTTGAACTTCCCATAAGCACCGGTTTGTGTTGGAGGTATGAAAATTAAAGATTATAAAATGCATAATTAAAAGAATTCCCCGTTTTCAGCATTTCGATGCATTTCTTTTGCCAATTTTAGAATGCCTTGGATGAAAATATAAACTCCATTTTCTACAACTTGCAATGCAGCCACCGCACCACCAAAATTAATAGCTGCATCTGAATTAGAAAATCGCTGAGGGCGCATTGCTCCAGTGATTATTACTTTCTTTTTTAAAGATTGCTTGGATAGGAATTGGCCTGTTTCAATCATGCTGTCAGTTCCATGGGTAACTACAATCATTTCTGAGGGAGCTTCAATGATAGCCTGCAAAAGTATTTTTCGATCCATTTCATCGATGTCTAAACTATCTTTTTGGAATGGTTTGAAAACTTCAAACTCAATATTAGTTTGCCATTTTTTAAAAATTCTTTTCACTGCAGGCTTACCAAATTCAAAAGCGTAGCCTCCAATCAATTTAGGATAATCTTTATCAATGGTACCACCTGTTGCAATTATGCATATTTTCATTGTGGAAAGTACAAAAATGAATTCAGATAAATGAATTTGATTATAGAATAAGCAATTTGATCACACTCGAATAATTACATCCAATCCATTTTTAATATGAACTACTCCATTGTTGGTAAAGGAAGGAAGCCCATTTTCTTCATTGTTTTTCCAATATAACATTGTTTAGAATCAAATACACATTGTTATTAAAAGCACGGCCCTCCGAAATTGGATTAGTATTAATAATCTTTACATCTTTTAGTAATAATTGATTGGCTTACATAACCAAACCATTTTAAGTATCCTCATTGCAAATAAACTAACATTAAATTTAATATTCATTCAAAATATACTATTTTGCAAAACAGACCTAAGTTATACCAAAGAAGCTCACCATTTTGATTTAGATAGTTGCTATCTGAATTTATAATAATATAACTCAATTACAATTACCTTGGAAACAGTACAAACCTTACAGACCTTAGATTGGATCGTTTTAGGCGCCTATTTTTTAGTACTATTAGGAGTAGCATGGTGGGTGATCAGGCAGAAAAATGAAAATACCGAAGATTACTTTTTGGCAGGAAAAGATGTGGGCTGGTTTGTAGTTGGCGCTTCTATATTCGCATCCAATATTGGGTCCGAGCACGTGGTAGGTTTAGCAGGGAATGGCGCAAGTGATAAAATGCCTTTATTGATTTATGAATTACATTCTTGGATTGTTTTGATGCTCGGTTGGGTCTTTCTTCCTTTTTATGCTAGAAGTAAAGTATTTACTATGCCCGAATTTTTGGAGCGAAGATTTGATTCAAGATCGAGATGGGTATTATCAGTAGTTTCGATTATTGCTTATGTGTTAACTAAAGTTTCAGTGACCATTTTTGCTGGTGGAGTTGTTGTAGCCACTTTGTTGGGAATACCATTTTGGATTGGTGCAATTGGTGTGGTTATTCTTACTGGGATTTATACGATTCTAGGTGGTATGAAAGCGGTAGTTTATACGGAAGCCATTCAGGCTGTAGTCTTAATTGTTGGAGCAGCAACTTTGACTTTGTTAGGATTGAATGCAGTTGGAGGTTGGGGTGAATTAACCGAAACAGTAAGCCCTGAATATATGGATATGTGGAGACCTAATTCCGACCCCGATTATCCCTGGCTACCTTTAATATTTACGAGTTCAATAGTTGGGATATGGTATTGGTGTACGGATCAAGTTATTGTTCAAAGAGTTTTGACTGCAAAGAATTTAAAAGAGGCTAGGAGAGGAACGATATTTGGAGCTGCATTAAAGATCATGCCTATCTTTTTATTTTTAATTCCCGGAATAGTTGCTTTAGCCTTGAAGATGAAAGGGGAGATAGACTTTGAATCTCCCGACCAAGCCTTTCCAGTTTTAATGACACACCTTTTGCCATCTGGTTTAAGAGGACTAGTAGCTGCGGGTTTATTAGCTGCTTTAATGAGTTCTTTAGCTTCCGTTTTTAATTCTTGTTCAACCTTATTTACTTTAGATATTTACAAGAGGCTGTACCCAGAAAAACCAGAATTACAATTAGTAAATGTGGGTAAGATCGCAACAGTGATCGTTGTAATTTTGGGGATTATGTGGATACCAGTAATCTCCATGCTTTCAGATGGACTTTATGAGTATTTACAAAAGGTACAAGCTTATTTAGCGCCTCCAATTGCTGCGGTATTTTTACTGGGGATATTTTGGAAACGGATTAATTCTAATGGAGCCATTGCAACCCTGGTGGTCGGTTTATTTATAGGTATGGCTAAATTATTAATGGAGACTTTCAAAGACTCTTTTACAGAAGGAAGCATGTTACATAATTTTGCAGAATTCAATTGGTTAGTTTTCGGAGCCTTTTATTTCCTTACTTCTGTGCTCATCGCAATAGTAGTTAGTTTTATGTCCGATCCACCAAACAAAAAACAACTAGAAGGTTTAACTTTTGGAACAACTACGCTTGATCAAAAAGAAGAAAATCGCAAAAGTTATGGAATTGGAGACATTGTGGCTACGATTTTTTTGGTGGTGGTGATTGTGTGGATAATGGTTACTTTTTCTTAAGGGGGTGGGGATAGGCACGCAGGTCAGAGACCTCGTTCGAAATGGTTTACAATGTCAGAGGACAAATTTGCGGTTTTCTCAGCATAGGCTTTATTGAGCGGACTCAATGCTTGATTGAATAATAGAATGAATTTGCATTTTAATACGATTTTCCTAATGCTTCATATCATGCTTCCCATCCTTTTAAATTCTCAATAGTCGAAGACAGGTTTAAATTACATTCCAGCTTCTTTATTATCCTTTTTTTTCCCTTTTAAATCTGTATTTACTCTAATGCTCGCATTTAGCTCAAAACCTACTATTAAAATAAAGGAATTGATTTGTAACCATATCATGATGACTAACAATGCGCCTACTGATCCATACAACTTATTGTAGGTTCCAAAATTATTGACAAAATATCCAAAAGCTAAGGAGGAGAGAATAGAACATAAGGCGGCTAAGGTCGCACCTGGGTTGAGTATTTTTGATTTTCGTTTTAAGGATGGTCCAATCCTATATATCGATGTAATAATCATATAATTAAGCAGCAGTAAAACGATCCATTTGATTATCTGAAATCCGATAAGATCGAATTGATCCCAGTGTAAAGCATGAAGTAGGGTTGTAACAAAAAATTGCCCCAAAATTATTAATAGCACAGAACTGATAGCCAAAAACCCAAGTAACAATGTCAGTTTGATAGCTGTCCATCTTTTCTGCAGTGCATTGCGATTGATAAATGAAATTTCATAATCTTTATTGAATCCTCTCATCAACGCCATCATACCATTAGAAGCAAAGAAAAAGGCAAGTAGTATACCCACAATTCTTATTCCTCCCCGAGGAGCATTTTTAATATCAGCCATTACATCTTCTAAAAATGAACGCCCTTCATTTGGTAAAATTCCAAATAGAGTATCCCTCATTATTTGATCAAAATCTTTAAGAATGCTTTCAGGAATACAAGTAAATAGAACAATACTAGCAGGAAAGAATGCTAGTAAAAAACTAAATGCCATAGAATTAGCTCGACTAGTAATATTATCTTGTTTGGCTTCATTTAAAATAAAAGTAAAAACATCGAAGATAGGAATGTCATCAAAACCAGGCAAAGAAGTTTTTTTTGTCCAATTCAATAAGTGGACAAACACCGGTAAGGCAAAGAATCGTTGGATTAAATTTTTTTTCTCTTTATTCAAAATAACTTTTCAATTGCTCTAAAACCAGAGGAGGATATTCAATCAATGCTTTGGAATCAGCATCAATAAAACATAGCACTACTTGAGCTCGATTTATTAAGTCTCCATTTTCTCCAAAGATTTTAACATAAAAGGTAATTGTCTTTTGAGCTAATGTTTTAATACTTGTTTCAACGGTCAATAATTCATCGTATAAAGCTGGCTTGATATATTTGATTTTCATCTCCCTAACGGGCATCAAAATGTTATGCACGGATTCTAGTTCAGCATAAGATAAACCAAGACTTCTTAATGCTTCTACTCTTCCTACTTCATAATATTGCGCATAATTACCATAGTACAGAAAACCCATCTGATCGGTTTCTCCATAACGGACTCTAATTTGGGTGCGGTGACTAAACATCTAACTTCTTGAAATTGGACAAGTCATACAATGGGAGCCTCCTCGAGCTCGTGATAATTCATTTGAAGGCAAGGTTATAATAGTGTTTTCAAGCGTTTCAGTATCAATTTCTCCAGTTTTTACTTTTAATAGAAAATCAACAGCATGAATAATTTCATAACCTGCATTTTTTAAAGCAATTTCTGTTTTAGGATTTCTATCATAAGTTATGGCCACTCCAGGTTTAACACTAACTAAGTTGCAAGCATCTGTCCATTGTTCCCTTTCTTGGTAAGGGGACTCTCCATTGCCACTCATGATAAATTGCATCTTCGGATTTATTTCCTTCACCATAAATTCTCGTACGGAAGGATAATAACTTGGAACCCCGCCGCTTTGTCGGTAAACTTCTACATAAGAGCTAAGTCCGTCTAAAACAATGGGTTTATAGACCACTAGATGATTGTAATTAATATTAGTGAAAATAGTATCGATGTGCATACATGTTCTATCATTAGGAATATTAATTTGCACAATATTTTTGACTACTCCTTTCTCAAATAAAACATCTTTCAAACTATGAAATGCATGAGCAGTTGTTCTTTCACTGCAGCCTATGAGGAGATAGTCTTCATTCAAAATCATTACATCACCACCTTCCATAGAAACCACCTCTCCATTTTTTGAAGGGGGAAAATCTTCGATATGGTTTAGATTGATAATTTTTCCCTCCTCATATAAATGCTCAAAATCAGGATGTGCCCAGAAGATATATCTAGCTAATAAATTTTCTCGATGCCTTGCGATTTTAGCCGCTTTTGTGATTAGAATGTGATCGTTGATGGTCACTGCAATGTCTCTTGTAAAGATGAAGTTTGGAATAGGATCAAACAGAATATGTTCTTCCTCTTCCCAATATCCTGTAATTAGTATTTCGGCAAGCTCATCATTACTAATATTATCAAGTTTGTCAAAGTAGCTAGCAGGCAATTCTTCAAAATCAATAATTAATCTCAACAATTCACGTCTTTTCTCAATATTTGCATTTAATGAGTCCTCTATCAAATGCTGGGTCTCCATGATATTTTCTTCTTTCATAAATGTACCTAAAACGGCTTTGAAAATATCGAACTCTTGTTGCATTTGTGGTAAGTGAACAATATCATCAAATAGTAATTCATCTGACCGTTTTGGGGATATTCTAGCTATTCCTTCATCTGGTCGATGAATGATTACTTTTTTTAATTTCCCAATTTCTGAAGATACGTGAATCATGTTTTTTGCTTTAGCCTACAAATGTATCAAATTTTGGAATTTTAAGCTTCAAATCTTTCCAATCATTCATTGCTTAACAATTGTCTAATTGACTTAAATTTCATTAATTTGTAGAAGATAAGGTAACATTTATCTATAGTTCTATATTTTTTTAAACTAAAGGGCTAAATTTTGATTTAATATTTAGAATATCAAAGCTTTATGTTCAAAAAGTTAAAACGTTTATTTGTTGTTGAAGAAGAGGGAGGATCTGCTAATAATTCTCCAAAATCGGCAAAATCTGTAAAAGGAAATAAAGTCTCAAACGAAGATTTCGTTGAACCTGTTGCACCAAGAGCGCAAGTCAAGCCCACAAATGTGAACGTGACGGCTGATATGACCGATAAGTTTATGGACGTTTTGTTGGGAGCAATGGAGAAAAATAACCTAGATGGTTATGACTATCTAGAGTTCAAGCAGGTCTTGCAGAACCTTTCGAAGATGGAGCCCAGTGAAGAAAAAAGGTTTAAATCCGCTTATGTAATGGCGCAAACTATGCAGACTACACCAGCACATTTGATAGATACTGCCCAGCATTATTTGAATATTCTAAAAAAAGAGGATAGCAAATTTCAAAATGCACTTGCAGGTCAAAGAAATAAGCAGATTACGGAAAAGCAAAGAGAAGTTCAATTATTGGATCAAACGGTATTAGAAAAGCAAAAACAAATTGAACAACTAAAAGCGGAAATTGAACAACATCAAGCACAACATGCAGCAGCTAAAGAGAGTTTATCGAACGCGGCTGGAAAACTAGAAAGCACTAAGCTAAGTTTTTTAAAATCTTATGAGAGTTTATCAGCTCAAATTAGTGCAGACATTGAAAAAATGTCCAAATATTTAAAATAATAAATGGAAGTAGTATATGAGCGAAAGTAAAATTAAGACATTTTGGTCTAGACCGGAAGGAAAAACAGGGATGATTATTGGGGTTGGGGTTTTAGCGCTTTTAGGATTCGGTTTGGTAGCAGCATTGCCCACTATTATTGCATTAACTAAAAGTATTCTAGGGTTAACTGCCATGCTTCTTGTGCTAGGTGCCATAATTTACATGGCCTTAGATCCCAAAATGAGAGGCCTTGTTGGATACATGTACAAATCTGTGATGAGGTGGATCACTGGAATATTTATTCAAATTGATCCAATCGGAATATTGAAAAATTATGTAGATGACTTAAAAGGAAATTTGCGTAAAATGAATAAGCAAATCTCCCAACTAAGAGGACAAATGCACAAGCTCCAAGAATTGATTTTGAATAATAAAAAAGAAATCAAATCTAACATGGAGTTAGCCAGCGCGGCAAAAACTAATAACAAACAATCTGTAATGATTTTGAAGTCAAGAAAGGCAGGTCGTTTGAAAGCTTCCAATATGAAACTAGAAGATTTGTACAAAAAAATGGAAGTACTTTACAGAGTACTTACCAAAATGTATGAGAACTCTGAAGTAATGATGGAGGATATTAAGGATCAAGTGATGGTAAAGGAGCAAGAGCGAAAAGCTATACATGCAAGTAACTCTGCCATGAAATCCGCCATGAGTATTATTCAAGGAAATGGAGATAAAAGAGCCATGTTTGATCAAGCATTAGAAGCAGTTGCAGATGATGTGAGTCAGAAGGTGGGAGAAATGGAAAGATTTATGGAGATGTCTGAAAACTTTATGCAATCAGTAGACTTACAAAATGGAGTATTTGAAGAAGAAGGATTGAAAATGCTAGAGAAGTGGGAAAATGAAGGCGTTTCATTATTGTTAGGTGGCGCAAAAGAAGATTTATTGGTGCAAGCTAATAACGACGAAGATGTGCTTGACTTGAATGAACCCATCAAAAAACCGGTAAGAGCTGAAAATCATAGAAACCAATATGATAATTTTTTCGAATAGTTCAATGGAACTTATTTGCAAAAAATTCAATTTTTATAGTGTAGATATTACACCTAATTTAAAATCTAAACAAAACTTAAATGGCAACTAGATTAACTGGATTTTCTAAACTCGTTATTACATTATTAATCCTCGGGCTCATCTTTGCGCTTGGGTATTTTTTATTGGAGAAAACAGAGTTTGGACAAAACCTTAAAGAACAAGCTGACGCAAAAGTCGAAGAAGTATCTGAAAGTAGTGGAAATAAAACTGCTAAATCTGATGGTAAATCCGATACTAAAGCAAGCGCTGGTACTAGTGGAAACCGAGATAAAGACGGAAATAAAATTTTAAGAGTACAATTGGTCTCATGGGGAGGATATGGTCCTGGATTATATTTCAACGAAGGCGCTGCTGCATCCACAAGATCAAGGTTTTATCAAGATTATGGATTTAAAGTTGAATTCAAATTAGAAAATGATTTGTTCAATGCTTTGGATGCATGGATAGCAGGGGAATATGATGTCTTAGTTCAAACTGCAGATGCATTTCCATTATACACGGCCCCGAAAGATATTAATAGTTTCAGACCTAAAGCATTTATGCAAGTGGATTGGTCAAGAGGAGGAGATGCTATAATTGTTAAAGATGGAATTAATACAGTGAATGATTTGAAAGGGAAGAGGGTAGCGGTGACGGTTCCTTCACCTTCTCAGACATTATTGATCACCGCCTTAGAGGCAGCAGGTTTAAAATATAGTGACGTAAAGGTTATTAAAACTTCTGACAATTTTAAAGCAGCAGAACTGTTCCAAAGTAATGATGTTGATGCAGCAGTAGTTTGGAGTCCAGATGATGTAATTGCAACCAGAGCGGTTCCAAGATCAAAGGTCTTATTAAATACGGAACAACAGTCTCATATTGTGGCAGACATTATGTTTGCAAAGGAAGCATTTATTAATGATAATAAGCAAATGATTGATCAATTCTACGAAGGATGGATGAAAGGGCAAGCAGAGATTAAAGGCAATACTGCTAATAGATCTAAAGCCGTGAAATACTTAGCAGAGTTCAATGGTATTCCAGCATCTGATGCTGATGGAATGGCAAGTACAGTATATTGGACTTCACATGGAGATAACATGAACTTTTTTGGCTTGAATCCTGGATTTAAAGGACAAACTGGATCAGATTTGTATACCAAAATGAGTAGAAAATTTGTTGAAAGTGGAGATGCGGAAAATGAAGCGCCAGGTTGGAGATCTGTTATTTATACTGGAGCTGTTCAAGCAGCAAATGGAAAACTTCAAGGCCAGAAATATGCTGCAGAAGGAGCTAAAGAATTTAAGCCTGTAACGGTGAAAGAAAAAACAGTTGCTCCGATTGCTACTAAACCACTTTCTATTAGTTTTGCCACTGGACAATCTAACCTTGATAATAACGCGAAAACATTAATCGATTTACAGATTAAAGAAGTGGCTAAATCATTTGGTAACATGAAAGTGAGGATTGAAGGAAATACGGATAATGTTGGATCTCATGATTCGAATATGGAGTTATCTAGAAAGCGTGCTGAATCAGTTGCTCAATATCTAGAAAGAGAATACAATATGAATCGTAACCGATTTATCATTGTTGGAAATGGTCCTGATCAGCCAGTAAAAGGTTGTGAAGCCAATCAAAATGAAGCTTGTAAAGCGAAGAATAGAAGAACCGATTTCCAATTGGTTCCTGCAGGATAAACAACATTAAAATTATAAGTAAGACTTGATGAAAATCAGGTCTTATTTTTTCCACAGAAACCAATGAGTAAAGCATATTTTCCAAATTTATTTGAATTAAGAGGGAAGCTTACAAATTATGGATCTACCATATTTGGGATCGTGGGTGTACTCCTACTTTTGACCATTTGGATAATCTTAACCATGGGGGAATCTCCACTACTTTCTCCTGCAATCTTGCCAAGTCCTTACCGCGTTTTCTTATTTAATGATGAGGGTGTTTTTGGTGGGGCAATTGGTGAAATGTACCGAGATCAAGAGCTGATCAGAAATTTATTGCATTCCATTGGATTAAATTTATGGGGATATATTGAAGCGGTATTAATTGCGATTCCGATTGGGTTCATCATTGCTTTGTTTCCCATATTTAGAGGATTATTTGAACCTCATGTTAATGCGATTAGATTTATTCCTTTAACTGCGGTGACTGGAATATTTATCAGTTGGTTTGGAATTCAAACTGGAATGAAAGCGCATTTTTTGGCTTTTGGTATTTTAATTTATTTGTTACCAGTCGTGATTGTTCGTATATATGAAGTTAAAGATGTTTACTTGAAAACAGTGTTCACCCTAGGAGCTACAGATTGGCAAACCATTAAAACGGTTTATATCCCTTCTGTGTTATCTCGAATATCTGATGACATAAGAGTACTAACAGCAATATCATGGACTTATATTATCGTAGCTGAAACCATCGGCGGGGAATATGGGATTGGTAATTTATTATTTAGAGTAAGACGGTTTTCGGCCATTGATAAAATATTTGGATTACTTGCCATTATTATCATTATTGGTGTTTTACAAGATCGAATATTCAAATGGTTAGATCGAGAGTTCTTTCCATATAAATATGCTATTACAGGAAAATACGAAAAGCCAAAAGCGCCGAGTTTATTTGACTCCATAGTTGGGTACATTAAAAATGTATTTATTTGGGCAGGGATAGCCATTTACCTAGTGCTTTTAATCAATGAGTTTTTTCCATTTTTTGGAGAGGCTAAAGCATTTGTTTACTTCTTTGGTAAATCTGCTTGGGTTATCCATTTAATATTCTTTACCATGTTGATCTATAAAGTAGGTAAGTTGATAAAAGGATTCAATACTAAATCTGCACCCAATCGGACTAGTTACACAATTCCTCCAGTTAAAGAAAAACCTACAGCTGAATTTGTCGATGAGCACCCCCATTTAGAATCTAAATTAGCTTCAGCTTTTGATACTTCAGTAGTTGATGGACCTGACGAAATAGATCCCAATTTAAAAATAGAAAATGAAACAGATATAACAGAAACACCAACCGAAGATGCCAAGAATCCAGAAAATCCACCATTAGTTGATCCAGAAAACCCAGAAGCAGATGTTTAGTTGGAACGATAAACCGAATCAGAAAAATATCATTGAATTAAAAGGGATTGGGCAATCTTACGATGGTGGAGAGAATTGGATAATAAAGAATTGCAAATTTTTAATTGAAGATAAGCCAGACCAAGGTCAGTTTGTGGTTATTCTCGGGATGTCGGGAAGTGGGAAATCTACCATATTAAGATATATAGCTGGCTTACAAGAACCTACGGAAGGAGAAGTATTAATCAACGGAAAACCGAGATCAAGAGACGACAGAGTTAGTATGGTTTTTCAGCAATATTCTTCCTTACCGTGGATGACGGTCACAGAGAATGTAGCTTTGGCATTGAGATACAAAGGGGTAGGCAAGAAGGAAAGAGAGGATCGAGCTAGAGAAATGTTAGAATTAGTTGGTTTGAAAGGTCAAGGAGAAAAATTTGCGCAGTATCCCACTCTTTCTGGTGGCCAATTGCAAAGAGTAGCAATAGCACGAAGTTTATTGGCAAATCCCGATATTTTACTAATGGATGAGCCTTTTGGCGCATTGGATGTTAATACTCGGTTACAAATGCAAGATTTATTATCAAGTATATGGCATAAATTCCATTCTACTATAATCTTTGTAACGCATGACATCTCTGAAGCAGTTTATCTTGGGGATGACATTTATATAATGAAAGCTCCTCCATCGCAATTTGTTGAACATATTTCCGTAGATTTACCTTTGAAACGTACAAGAGCTACCAAAAGAGATCCCATTTATACCAATTTAGTACATGAAGTAGAGGATAGAATGATAAAAGTTTCCAACATGCAAAAATAAAATTCATCCAACCTTTATACTTAATTAACCCATTTAATAACTGCTTTTAAATAAATATTATAATATGAAAAAATTAGTAATTCTTAGTTTTATGTTGTGCTTCGGTTGGGCATTAACATCAGTTCAAGCACAGGTAAAAACTCCTGCTGCAAGCCCTATGGCTAAAATGACGCAAACAGTTGGACTTGGAGAGGTTTCTCTAGAATACAGCAGACCAAGTAAAAAAGGAAGAGATATTTTTGGTGGTTTAGTTCCCTACGGTGAGATGTGGAGAACAGGTGCTAATGCATCAACTAAAGTTGAATTTTCTGATGATGTTGAAGTAATGGGTCACCCCTTAAAAGCTGGCAAATATGCACTATATACTATTCCAGGTGAAGCTACTTGGACCATTATATTTCACAAAAATTTAAATCATTGGGGAGTAGGTGGAGATAAATATAATAAAGCAGAAGATGCACTAAGAGTTACCGTGAAGCCAGTGAAAATGCCTGAAGGTGTTGCAATTGAATCATTCATGATGGCTATTGATATGCTTACGCCTAATGGAGCTGAATTGGAAATAATGTGGGATAATGTCTATGTTGGAATTCCATTTACTGTTGGTACTGATAAAAAAGTAATGGCTAGTATTGATCAAACAATGGCTGGACCATCTGCAGGAGATTACTTCGCAGCAGGAAGATATATGTTTGAATCAGGAAAAGATGTAAATAAAGCTTACGAAATGGTAAAGAAAGCTAATACCATGAATCCTGATAAATTTTGGATGGTAAGACTACAATCTTTAATCGAAGCTAAAATGGGTGATACGGCAGCTGCTTTAAAAACTGCTGCTCATTCTAAAATGCTCGCAGAAAAAGCAGGAAATAAAGACTACGTTCGAATGAATGAAAAGTCTATTATGGAATGGTCTAAAAAATAATCTTAGAAAGATATAGTTTTAAAAAGGCGATGCGAAAGTGTTGCCTTTTTTTATAGTCCTATTACGTTCGGAAGGTAGGAACTTCAGAAGGTGTAGGACGTTCGGAAAGTGTGATAGTAGCTCCAAAATCTAAAGTCTAAAAGCGCAGCGTTCTAATCTTTTTTTATGTTAATATCAAGTATCATCATATTGCAAATAGTAATAATTCATTACCTTGAAAAAAATTAAAATCATGAAAAAATTCTACGTCCTAATTTTTTGCTTTTTTATAAGCCATTTGATTCATGCACAATTATCTGTTGGTATTACTGCAGGGCTTCATTTTTCAGCAGAATCTTTCAGCGGTGATCCTACATTAATAATTTATGACGATGTTCAAAGTTTTCAAATAGGAATTGCGTTAAAGACGGAATTAAGTGATAAGTTCAAAATTAAAGGTAATGTCTTATATAATATAGCCGGAAGTAAAACCAATTTATTCACGCCATCAGGAGATCCTATCAATGTTTTCAAACAAAATTTACAATTAGAAGCTCGAGCATCATTAAGAGTTTTGCGAGCAATATATTTGGAATTTGGACCTTTTATTTCTTACTTGGTCGCTGTTGATCAGGGCATCAATAGAGATGCTTTTGAAAGATTAGGCGTTGGGGTGATACCAGCAGTAAGCTTCAGTCTCGGTTCAACATTAGAATTAACGGCATATTATCAATTAGGATTATCTAATTTATCATCAACAGAGTTCACAAATGCTGCAGGTCAGGTTATTGATGGAGACGTAAATGCTTATCAATATGGGTTGAGATTATCGTTTTACTTAAACTAAGTTTAAAGTTCAAAATTCTGGGTCATGGTTTGCATTCTCTTGCTTTTGGTAAGTAATTGGGGGTGGTCAAAATATAAAATTATCCCTCGGTTAGCTTCGCTTTCCATCTTTGACATTTGTAATTTCACGGGAGCGCGCGCGATAAATCGCACACCTACGGCAAATATTTTACTTGTCATTTCATTAATAATAAATGGATTTTTCCACTTTGCCGGCTCAGGATGACAAGTTCCCGATTTGTTATTTTTCCATTCGCGCATTCACGCTTTCATGCATTTAGCCTACTCTAAAAAGTCAAGTTTTGTAAATCATGTTTTTGAAATTTGATTTTTATTTAGTTACGCTTCTAAGTTATATTTTTAAGCCAATTCAATAAAGTACCAATGTAAAGGCGTTTTTCAAAACGCCTCCTCAGAATGCACACCCACCTCCATTTTGCTGACTCGGGCAACAAAATGTTTGAGCGATCGGCTCAGAAGAGGTCAGAGTCCTTGGACGAAAGCATTTTACAGTATAATAAGAACAAAATTTTGCGCTTTTTTCATTAAAGAGTTTTTAGAGTGGGCTCAGCATTCAAGCATTCACGCATTCCCTAAAACTTTAACGTTCCTTTAAGAGCAGAAATATTTAATTTCAAATTTGCTTTCCTAAATTTGGAGTCCAATTCATTGGTATGAAAATTAAAGCGATACTTTTCTTTCTATTTATAATGCATTACAATTTTGCAATAGCAGATTATGTAGTGAAAGGAAATGTAAACTTAGGCCTGATGTGGAAGCCCAAAATTTATATGGCGTCCATTGATAAATTGGATGATTATTATAAAACAAGCGCGGATTTAATTATCAAGACTGCAGACATTGATGAAAATGGAAATTTTATCTTGAGCGGTTCTAACCTTCCAAATGAAAAAAGATTTTATAGACTATATTTAATAAAAGAAGTAAACTCTGAATTTGATGCATGCCATTACTTTGAAGGAGAAGACCATAATTTTGTCCATATCATTTTAGATAACAATTCCAATATTGAAATTGAGCCGTTTCTAAATACCTTAGCACCTTTCGGTGAATATAACATTACAGGTAATAAGGAAAATCAATTGATGCGATCCTTATCTGATATTGTATTTCCAAGTTTTTATTTCTATAAGATTAAATTTCCTAATGAGAGACAATTTGAAGAAGTTGAATTTCAAAGAAATCTAAAGGAATTCGCTGATACGTGTTCTAGTCCATTAGTGGCATTGGCAGCGGTTAATAATACGGATATTGATCACTTTTTTGATGATAATAAATCCTTTTACTTTAATTTTTTAAAAAGGTTGAAGAAGGAATTACCTAAATCCGCCTATACCCAAAATTTTGAAAAGAAACTTAATTATCTCGCAGGATATCAATCTTCAGATAATTCGGGTTTCAAAATACTGAGTCTGTGTTTATGCTTAGCTTTAATATTTGCTGGGTATTACATTTGGAAATTGAAAGCAAAATTCAAGGAATTAGAAAATGCAAACATACAAAATTCAATTCCTGCTAAAGTGGCTCCATCTCTCACAAAAAAGGAGGAAGAAATTTTGGAATTTATTAAAACTGGAAAATCAAATAAAGAGATTGCTTCTGCATTATTTATTGAACTAAGTACGGTGAAAACCCATATTAACAAGATTTATTCAAAATTGGGAATCAAAAATCGAATGGAGGCAAAATCTTACTTTGAAGAGCACTCTGGCTCTTAAATGATAAAATTTAGGGCATTTTTCCAATTTATAGGTGGAAATTGCACATTTCAACCAGGTCTAGACCCATATTTCCACCTCAATTTATTAGGAAGCAGCTATAATTCAATGTATTTTTGTTAAGTAATTTGAAATATCTCAATTTTAACAAAGAAGATCGATGAAAAAATATATATTTCTCTCTGTTGGATTAATCGCCGTTTTGAGTCTAGGTTTATTCAGTTTTATAAATATTGGTGGTGACTCAGATCAGAACGCAAAAACTGAATCTAAAATGGCTAACAGTAATGCAATTCAATGGATGTCCATTGAAGATGCGATTGACATGGAGAAAAAAGCTAAAAAAGGCTTTTTTGTAGATGTCTATACGGATTGGTGTGGATGGTGTAAAGTAATGGATAAAAAAACATTTACTGATCCTGCAGTAATTGAATACATCAATGAAAATTTTTACGCGGTAAAATTTGACGCCGAACAAAAAGAATCTATTAGTTATAAAGGACAGGATTATGAATTTGTGAATAGTGGAAGAAGAGGCGTAAATAAATTCGCACATAAAATATTGAATGGTAGGTTAGGATATCCATCATTTGTCGTAATGGATAAAAACATGAAAACACAGAAAATTTTAAAAGGATTTCAAAAATCAGAGCAATTATTACGTGCTTTGGAAACGGTTAAATAAGAAAAAATTAGTGAATTTTATTCACGTCGTAAAGCAGAGCTCCGTTGTAAACGGGGCTTTTTTTCGTAGTGCGCCCTGGCATGTTGCACACACTTGAGGGTTAAAGTCCCTTATGCGCCCGACAAGTGGAAGCATTAGCCGAACGGGCGGAATGTGATCTTATTTGTTTATGCTACAACATAAGGAGAAGTGTATCTATAATTGGAGTAAAAGGCTTAATTGAGAAGTTGAAAACCAATTTTGTAGAATATTAAAATTCTGTCGACAGTAATCACCAGGTTGCTGTGGCAGTAAAAAAAAATATAAATCTTACCAAAACATACAGCACCTCTCAGGCCAGCCCTTGTATTTAGGAAGTACATTAATGAACAGTCTGATGTCCGGTGGTGTGAGAGGGTTAAAGCAAAGATTTTATTATTTTTGCTTTACTCTACTCGATCCCCTTTTGCATTCTTATATATTTTTTCTAACTTTATAGAGCTAAACTAAAGTAAATTTCATTTACTTACTACTAACATTTTTACTATGAAACAACCCTTCGTTGTCCTTTTTCTATTTATATTTTCCATTAACTATGCTACCGCACAGGAGTCTGTTGTGGATTTTAGGTTTACTCTTTCATTAAACGATTGCAGTGGTTCGAAAGTATGCTTCAATGTTCAATTAAGATTAAATCAGGCTAATCAGCCAGAAGGATCAGTCGAATTTGGAGAAGATTTAAAATTATTTACTAATCCTGCAAGCAAAACAGAAGTTCAGTCATTTCAAGTTCAAAAATAATCTATTATGAAACCATTGTCTACCTTTATTTTTGTATGCTTATTTTTTATTAAAATCGGCACAGCCCAGGAATCAATTGTGGACTTTAGATTTACTGACAGAGGCTCAGATTGCTCAGGAGACGAAGTGTGTTTTGATATTCAGCTCCGTACAAATCAAGCAAATCAAGCTGATGGTTCCATTGAACTTGCGGATGTTAATTATCGTATATTTTATCCTAACAAGATTATGACCTTCGCCTCAGTTGAAGGAACATTGGCTGGCTACTTTAGTCCAAACCTTGATGAAGCCGGCCCATTGGGTGATGAGGTCTTAGATCTATTTGGAGATGCTTTTGATGGAACGGATGGTCTAGGATTTGTTGATTTTTCTATTCAAGTAAATGGTAATTCGAATTCAGTAACTCTTACGGATCAATGGCTTACCACTGCAATCATTTGTTTCAATCCAGTAGAAATACTTCTTCCATTATATATCCCAGATGGTGATGATATTAATGTGGTAGCTGATTTTTGTACTCAAATAATCTGGTCTATACCTGAATATAACGGAGAAGTAAACTTCTATCGTTTTGCTTACTTAACTGCAACAGAAGTTGAGAATGGCGGTGGATCTAATGTTCAAGAAGTAATGGAAGTTGCCATTCATTACCAATGGGCAGAAGATGATATGGCATTTCCAACAGATTGTCAAGTTAATCTGTGCACTTTACTTCCAGTTGAATTAATAGAATTTTCTGCCGACTTGCACGACGAAAAACAAGTAAAATTACAATGGTCCACCGCATCAGAACAATATTCAGATAAATATGTTATTGAGCGAAAGGGTGAAAATGAAACGGAATTTCATGAAGTTGGAAAAGTAGAAGCTGCAGGCGCAAGTAATTCAACTCTAAATTATCAATACTTAGATCAATTACCTTTGAACGGACAAACCTTTTATTATCGCTTAAAAATGTTGAATTTAGATGGCACTTTTGATTATTCAGCTATTAAATCTGTATATAAAATTAGCGATCAGAAAGACATCAAACTCTATCCAAATCCTTCGCATGGATTTATCAATCTTGAATTACCAAGCGCGCAAAATGAATCGGTAAGTGTGGAAGTCTTCGATTATACCGGCAAGCAAAAATTAATGTATACTGAAATAGTTAATCAAGGCGCAATTAATCAGACCATTAACTTAAGTCAATTAGCTAATGGATATTACATTGTGAAAATTAATGTAGGAACTGATGTCTTGATTCAATCCGTCCAAATTCAAAAATAGACTATTCGAATAATAATAGATCATCAACATAAAGAATTATTTCCTTTACACAAATCAGGTGAGTGTCTACTACAACTTAGTAGGCACTTTTTTATTTGGGATGTTTAAAAATTTACTTTATTCTTTAAAGATGTTTTGTAGAATCATACTTATCACGACTACCAAAACACAACCTATCAAATTCAAAAATAAATAAGGAATTCGTATATATTCAAATTTGTCAGCTATGAAAGTGGCAATAACCAATAATTCTCCAATTATAGCTGCTAAGAAAATAGCTTTGGCCTTTACAAATTTAAAAAAGAAGGCCACTACAAATATTCCTAAAATGGCTCCGTAGAAAACGGAACCAACAATATTTACTGCTTCTATTAAATTATCAAATAAAGAGGCAAAGGAAGCAAATCCTAATGCAACTAAACCCCACAGTACTGTCAGAAATTTTGATGCCTTCAGATAATGCTGATCGGTTTCATTTTGGACTAATGATCGCTTATAGATATCTACCAATGAGGTAGTTGCCAAAGCATTTATTTCCGATGCTGTTGAAGACATCGCTGCAGAAAATATAACCGCAATCAATAATCCTACTAATCCTGTCGGTAAATGAGTGGTTACAAAAGTTATGAAGACATAATCCGTATCTTCCGGATCTAGTTCATGGTCATTGTAATTCCCAATTAAAACTTTCGCCTTTTCTCTAATTACCAATTCTTCTTCCATTAAGACATTAACTTGGTCTTGCGCATTAGCAATGTTCGATTCATTCTTTGATTCTAATGCTTGAACTAATACTTCTACACTCGCTTTTTTATTTTTAAAGTTAGTGGCTAATTCACTTTCAATCACACTGTATTCTGCGCTATAGGGGGAGGCTTTAATTTTATCCACATTTGCATTGTTGAAATGTAATGGAGAGGTATTAAATTGGTAAAATACAAACACCAAAACTCCAATGAATAAAATACCAAATTGCATAGGTACTTTGAATATTCCATTAAATAATAACCCAAGCCGGCTTTCTGTTAATGACTTTCCAGAAAGATAACGCTGTACTTGAGATTGATCGGTCCCGAAATAAGACAAGAATAGAAAGACACCTCCAAAAATCGCTGTCCATATATTGTATTTTTTTGTTAAATCAAATTCGAAATCTACAATATTTAATTTACCCATCATTCCTGCTACTCCAACTGCATCATCTAAACTCACATTCTCTGGTAGCTTATTAATCACCACAAAACCAGCTATTACCATTCCAGTAAGTATGACAATCATCTGTTGTTTCTGCGTCTGACTTACGGCAGAAGTGCCACCTAAAACCGTGTATAAAATTACCAGACCACCTATTAAAAAATTAGTATAAGAAAGAGACCAGCCTAAAATACTTGATAATATAATAGAGGGAGCAAAAATGGTAATACCAGCGGCCATCCCTCTTTGTATCATGAATAAAACCGATGTTAAGGTTCGTGTATTTACATCAAATCTACCTTCAAGATATTCATAAGCCGTATAAACCTTTAAATTATAATATATCGGTAAAACAAAAATGGATAAAATAACCATGGCAATGGGTAAGCCAAAATAAAATTGAGCAAAACCCATTCCTTCTTGAAAGGCTTGACCTGGAGTTGATAAAAAAGTGATAGCAGAGGCTTGGGTTGCCATAATGGACAATCCGATGGTATACCATTTTAAGTCTCTATTTCCAAGTAAGAAACCTTCCGTGTTCTTAATATTCTTACTTTTCCAAATTCCATAAAGGACAATAAAAAGAATGGTTGATCCTAGTACGATCCAATCGAGAGCTCTCATTTATTATTTTTCTATGAATATTGTATAGTGATGTAGTAGAGCAATGAAATAAATAATAAATGCAGGATTATAACAAATGCATACACCTGATTCCAAGTTTTGAAAAAAGGAACTACTTCTATTTCTTCTGTATTTTCTGGATATCTATCTTCTGTTTTATTATTCGTCATTGTTGCAAGTTTATGGTCTAGTATCTTTCCCTATGGAAATTAAATTGGTAAACAATCTATAAGCTCCTGGGACACCAGCTGGTAATTCTCTAAACCAAGAATAGCCGGTATATATGTAATGACCCTCTCCGTATTCTGCAACTAATAAGCCTCCGTCTTTTGGAGTTTCACCTGGATCATTAGAAGATAAAATTGGGGTGTACTTTTCATCCCACTCATTAGGAAAGTATAATCCCCGCTCTTGTATCCATCCCTCAAAATCTTTGGCGGATATTTTATTGGGGAAGTTAATTACTGGATGTTCTTTTGCCAAAATTCTCACCTCTGCTTCTTCCACTGAAACACGATCTCGCGACAACTTCAAAGGGTAGGGCGCAATGTCCGCTCCATTAATTCCTCTGCTTGTATTGTATTGAACAATCATATTTCCTCCTTCCTTGATATAATTCATAAAGGTTTCTTTATGGAATTTCAATCTATCAACCGTATTATAGGCTCGAATCCCCAAAATCAAGGCATCATAATTTCTCAATACATTTGACTTAATTTCGTGATCTTCTAAAATATCTACTTCATATCCAATCTGTTCTAAACAGGCAGGAATAGCATCTCCAGCTCCCATGATATAAGCAATTTTTGATCCAGCTTTTTTCAAATCAATTTTCACCACTTTCGCATTAGCTTTTTGCAATACCGTTTGCGTAGGAATGTGATCGTAATCTATTACGTACATGGATTGATCATAAGATTTTCCATTAACGGTAACTGCTGCTTTTATTTTAGCCTCATCCTGTCTTTCTGGTGGACTTACGGAAAATTCAATAGCTTGCTCTGCTCCTTTTAATACTAAATTAAATTCAACACGTTCCGGCATCACTTTCCATCCTTTTGGAACTTGAAGGCTCACGCTACCAGAAAGGTTCTCCTTTAATGCTTTTACCAATACAGTGACCGGTTTTGCATTGCTATCTCCAAAAACAAAAACCTCGTCTATAATATCAGCAGAAACTGGTGGAATTAGTTCAACAGGTTTATAAACTTCAGCTTTCACAGGATCTCTTTTCTTAAAGACAACATCTGTTATGTAGTTGATGCTCACACCTTCTACGATTAAAGTATATTCCATTAGAATAGATCGATTTGATTCTGGCAATCCTCTCATCAATTGATCAGTTACTTTATACATACCAAAAGTGCTTTCATCATTCAACCAATAAGGATTGGTATAATCCATATCCTTGGGAATACTAAACTTGGTTGTGTAGGTTAAATCTTTGTTTGGCATCAAAAGGGTATTAAATATAGTATCTAAATTTCCGCTGGGGTGAAATTTAATATTCTGTAATAATACATTGGCAGTTGAACGATTGATCATTTCTATATTGACTGACAATTCATCTCCTGGGGTAAAGATATTATCGTTGGTGGTGGCCTCTGTGAAAAAACCTAAGCAAGCTGATATCACTTCTTTTAGTTCTTCTAATTTAAGATTTCTCCAATGACCTTCAGGTAATTTTTTTAATTGGGAAAAAGCATTCAATAATTCAGGTATGCTTGCTACTGGATTCGTTGGTTTAAAATTTTTCTCTACCCCCGCTAAAATTTCACCAATTGGGGCTCCACCTTTGATACGAGTCCATGTAATATTAATTCCTTCGAATGGATCTTTATTATTAATTAATTTTTCACCTTTTAGTAATTGTAAATATTCTTCAGAAGCGCCTCTGGTTCCAAATCGGCCCATTCCTTGGCATTTATGTTGTGATCTACTTTCTGCAGAAATTTCAGTATTTGATTTACCAATCATTGGAAAATAGGTTCCCACATCAAAATTGACCATATCACTTTTATCAGCTTCTTCAAATTTCTCTCTGCTTCCATAAAACCACCAAGAAGTATTAAAAAATAATCTGGAGGGTTGCCAAGGTTCTACATACTGAAGTTGTTCTGGAAAAACCTTAGGGTCATTATATTTTTCGAAAGCCTCATAACTTAAAACTGCCGATGCAGTGTGATGCCCATGTGTTCTACTTTCTAAATCATGATTAAACCTATTTATAATAATGTCTGGCTTGAATTTTCTAATTGTCCAAACTATGTCCGATAGAACTGCTTCTTTATTCCAAATATCGAAAGTTTCCAAGGGACTTTTTGAATACCCAAAATCGTTAGCTCGACTAAAAAATTGCTGGCCATTATCTATTCTTCTTGCCGCTAAAAGTTCTTGAGTTCTAATAACACCAAGTAATTCTTTTAATTCAGGACCAATTAAATTTTGTCCACCATCACCACGCGTCAAAGACAAATAAGCAGTATTAATATGCCTAGCATTTGCTAGATACGAAATCATAGTTGTGTTTTCATCATCAGGATGAGCTGCTAAATACATAGCCGAGCCTAACACATTTAATTTCTGAATTTTAGCAAATATCTCACCTGAAGTATATCGCTCAGGGGCCTGAGCTTTTCCCGAAGTAATACTTATTAGAATAATCGAAAATAGTAATTTATATTTCATGCCTTTTAGCTTATAATTCCTCGGAAAATACGTACAATAAATACATTTCTTTAAGGAAACATCAATAAATTACTAAATCAAACATTCAGCTTACACTTTTATACCCTTATTCCACTGATCCATCCATTACTTGATAGGATAAATCTTTTAAATCTAGTCTAAATGAATAATTTCCTGATTTTGGAATAATACCTAAGATATTGGTTTGAGAACCAACTTTACCATTTCCTCGAATAGGAAAATGATTCACCTCTTCATTCGAGGCGCCCATATTTAACCTCCAAGATTGGTTAGCCGCAAATTTAAATTCTATAGGTCCACTTTGACTCAAGGGTAGATCGAGCTCGTATATACTATCTCGCTTCGCAACCATCAAATTTTTACTTAAATCCCATTCATTGGTTCCTACTAAACTAACACTTTCGATAACCGTAGGCTCATTCGGATCACGAGCTTCATTGAAAATTTGTTTGCCAATTGTAAAACTGATTATTATACCTGAACCAATAGCTGCAATTTTTGAAAAATTTAAACCACCTGCTTTAAAGTCCTTGACTTGAGCTAAACTATCTATGGAGAATTTTCCTGCTCCAGTAAATGCTAAACAAATCGCCATCCAAAATAAATCTTGCGCTACATGTATTTGTAATAAAGGAGTTGCTCCGTGATGTATGAATGCAGCAACGCCCATAGTTATAGCAATGAAAATAGCTGCGGGTCTAGTAATTAATCCAAAAATAATTAGAATTCCTCCAACGAATTCGGAAAAACAGGCCAAAAATGCAAATAACGTTGGCAGCGGAAAATTTAAGTCTGAAACTTGTTCAATCATCCAATCTGGGACGGGGACTTTGTCAAATCCAGCACTTGCCATTGAAATTCCAAAATATAGCCGGAGCAAAAGGAGCCCAATACTTGCAGTGGTTGAGGGCATATTTTGTTTTGAAAAAAGAAAATCACCTATTTTCATCGTGTTAATATTTAATTACTTATTTGATGGCAATATCCACTTTGTAAGGCGGTGAATCAGCTCAAATACGTTATCTGATACTTGATTTAAAAAAATGAGACCTCTATTTATCGATCTGAGACTTTTTAAATGCAGAAGGGGATTGACCTGTTATATTTTTAAATACCCTATTGAAGGTGGCCTTGCTATTAAATCCACATTCCAAGGCAATTCCTAAAATGGAATAATGGCTATAATTTGGAGCGTTTAATTTAGATTTTACCTCTTCTATTCGGAAAGTATTGATAAATTCATTGAAATTTTGATTATATTTTGAATTTAAAATTTTAGAAACTTGTGCACTGGGAATACCTGCTTGCTTTGCAAAATCATTCAAATTTAGATTTGGTTTTAAATAGGATTTATCTTGACTTGCAATTTTTTTCAAATCGATCTTTGGTAAATCATCCGCTACTCTATCATCAACCTTTGTTTTCATTTCAATGGAATCACTATAACGAATGGACGTATTTAAATGCGAGTTATCGTTGTATCCAGCAATGCTAATGTAAAAGGTTATAATCGCCCAAACTAAGTAAATCCACCAAGCCGAAATGTAGTTTAAATTAGGCATAAAGGTAGTGGCAATTATAAAAATTATGGCTAAAATAAAAGCGCTAATTAAAGCATACAGAATATTCCTCAACCATTTAATAGAGACTTCTTCTACATTAGAATGTTCATTAATAATATGTTCTTTATATCCCCGATAATGCAAAAGGCTTTTGATGATGTAAAAGATTAATAAAAGGAAGCTTAATACGGTAATGGGCGTTTCTAATATTCCAAAATTTTGCTGAGCAAAATAGCCTCGGGTTCCTTCAAAACCTTCCAACGGAACGCGCTTAATTAAGCGTAACCAAACAACATCATGTAATATACAGAACAAGGCATACGCATAGTAAAGCAGACCAGGTATAAAATGAAAAATATCTTTTCTTTTAAACTCAAAAGCATGATTGGTTCTTGTTACCACAAAATAATAAAGTAATGGGCCAAGAATAAACCAATTTTTAAATGGAAAATAAAAAACAAAAAGCGTGTGGATATCTTTCACATCATACCAACCCGCAAAACCCAGCATCCATTGGGAAATATGAAATACACTGTATAAGCACAACAATGATAAAAAGAAATCAGATTTATTTTCATGCGCTTTGCTTCGCCGCCATAGTAAGACCGCATAAATAATTCCTTGAATTACTGCGGGTAAAAGTAAGGCGCTGTATAGATTGAAGTCAAATTTCACTAATCGATAATATTTGAGTTAGTCTAGCAATTTAATAAAAATATGTAAATCAAAGGCAAAGGAAAGGGCAAGGGCATTCGGTCTGATCCTTCGACTCGCTGCGCTCGATATCTATGACAAGTTGAAAATTTGAGGGAGTGCCCGCGATGAATCGCGAGCCTACAAAACCAATCTCACCTTGTCATTACCTTAATTTAAATGATCCTTTCCATGCTTCAGGCTCAGGATGACAATATCAATCATTCATTCTATCATTCGACCATCACCCCTTATGCCAAAAACGAAATCAAAATACCCGCAGCAACCGCACTTCCAATCACCCCAGAAATATTACTCGACATTGCATATTGCAATATATGATTACTCGGGTCTTCTTTTAAGGCAATTTCATTCGCAACCCTAGCCGCCATTGGGACAGCACTTAAACCGGTAGCGCCAATCAATGGATTGATTTTTTTCTTTGAAAAAAGATTGTAAATTTTAACGGCAAAAATTCCACCTAGGATTGATAAACAAAAAGCAATGAAACCTCCCAGAATTATTAATAAGGTTTCTTTGTTTAAAAATGTGGTCGAGGTCATAGTTGCTCCAACGATTAAGCCTAAAAATATAGTTGCAGTGTTTAGAATGGTTTCAGAGGCGGCGGTAAAAAGTCTAGACGTATCTGCACCTATTTCTTTTACTAAATTCCCGAAAAGTAATAGTCCTACTAATGGAACGGAGGAGGGCACGAGTATAGAAACTATAGTACCCAAGACAATTGGAAATAAAATCTTTAATGTTTTTAAATTCTTTATTTTTTGCTTTGGAGGGTATAACTTATCCTGCGCTTTCATATTAATCTTCAACTCCTTTTTTGTCACTGAAAATCGAACAATAAAAGGAATGATGATTGGAACCAAGGCCATATAAGAATAGGCAGCAATGGCAATCGGACCCAATAAATTTGGAGCTAGCTTTATGGCAGTATAGATGGCAGTTGGACCATCCGCTCCGCCAATAATTCCTAATGCACCAGCCTCTTTTAAAGTGAAGCCCAATGAAAAAGAGACGATCACTACCGTAAAAATACCAATCTGGGCGGCTGCCCCAAATAGGGCCAATCTCAAATTTCTCAGCATTGGTCCAAAGTCAGTTAATGCACCAACTCCCATGAAAATTAAAGGTGGTAATAAGCCAGTTTTAATTAATAGGTAATACAACATGTTCATGATCCCATAGTCACTAGCAATCTGAAGTATAGTCATTTTGGCAATGTCTTTATGCTCGCCAACAGCTGAAACTACATTCATATTTCCACCTGGAAAATTAGCCAAAAGAATGCCAAATGCAATGGGAATTAACAACAATGGTTCATATCTTTTTTTGATACCTAAATACAATAGGAGAAATGATAAAAGGATCATTAAAATGCTTCCAGGTTCATCAATAAATCCCCCGATGGCAGTCATCTCGTACAGCTTTCTGAGTATCTCCACTAGGACAATTTAAATATTATATCATCTTCTTCAATGTCTTCCCCATGCTTTGCCACCACTTCACCAATAATACCAGATTTGTCCGCGGTAATTGCATTGATTACTTTCATAGATTCAATGTATGCAACAGTATCTCCTTTGCTTATTTTATCGCCAATCTTTTTTGCCACTTCATGATTATCTTTTGTCAAATAAAATTTACCTTCTAATGGAGCGGTAATTTTTTTAAAATGCTGGCCATTACTTTTCAAGCCATTACTGATGGTTGAATTTTTTACAACTGGAGGTTCAGACTTCAAATTATTTTCTCCCGAATCTTGGTATGCCACTTCAACATTAAATTGTTCCCCATCTATTTCCACCCTATAACTTTGTGGTCCTTTCGGAATAGATGGGCTTGAATCTTGAACAACCGCATTTGGCATTAGGGCAGCACCAGCACTAGATGCAGACTGCTTTTCCGCTAATGTTTTTTGAAAATTTTCTTTGGCTACTCCTGATTTATAATCTTCGTATTGTTGAGGGTGCATGGCATATTCCATTAATTCTTCATCATCCTGTCCAAAATCCCAGCCTTTTGCCACCATCTTATCCGCAAATAATTCCAACTCATCTGGATAAAGATCTTGTGGCACACCATCATAGAACTCCCGATTTTGTTCTTTTGCCATTTCAACGATTTTATCTCCTAATGCACCAGGTAATTTTCCAGACCTTCCCAATATCATACCCCAAGTATTCTCATCAATCATCGACCACCTTGGCTTGCCCTTGTATTGATTAATCGCGTTCATTAGAGAAACATTTTTCACATATTGACTGAATGGAGTAACCAAAGGTGGATAGCCCAACTGTGGCCATGCAATTTCTACTTCATTAAATAACTTAATCAATAGTTCCCCTTGACTCACTAAAGGTTTATTGTTTTTGGTCATCCATTTATTTAGACTCTTCAGGTTATTTTCTAAATCGGCCATTAAACTTCCCATCATACCTCCCGGTAGTCCGGGGCCAATCAATAGGGAATTCATATACCTATTTTGAGGGTTCATGAAATATTTTAAACTATCATCCATAAATTGTTGACTCAATGATCTCGCTTCCATGTAGGCATCATTATTAAAATCAGCTACACTAAATCCTGCATCAGTAAGCATTGCATGAACGGACAATAAATCTGCGTGTCCAGTTCCCCAAGACAAAGGTTCCATTCCTACATCGATAATATCGGCTCCATTTCTAGCAGCTTCTAAACTTGAAACTATGGAAAGACCAGTTGTACTATGTCCATGATATTGTATGATAATATTTGGATGACGCTCCCTTATACCCTTTGTAATTTTCCCAATGGAAACTGGCCGTCCGATACCAGCCATATCTTTAATGCAAATCTCTTCCGCGCCTAAATCAATATATTTATCTGCCAAATCGATATAATAGTCAACAGTATGAATAGGGGAGTAAGTTAAACTAAGCGCCGCTTGGGCAATCATTCCACCTTCTCTGGCGAATTTGAAGGAATTAGCAAGATTTTGAGGATTATTTAAACCATCGAAAGATCTAGAAATGTCAGTCCCTTGCTTTTTCTTGACTTTAAACATCAGTTGCCTAACATCAGCAGGCACGGGACTCATTCGGATACCATTCAAACCCCTTTCTAACATTTGGGTTTGGATACCAGCATGATTAAAGGCTTGCGTCCATTTTCTTACTGCGATATTAGGATTTTCACCTCGCAATAGATTGATTTGTTCAAAGCCTCCTCCATTAGTTTCTACTCTATGAAAGCATCCCATCTCAACAATAGGACCCGCTATTTGTATTAATTGATTGACATCAGGCATATATTTACCTGACGATTGCCACATATCTCTGTACACTAGACAGAGCTTGATCTCTTTTCCCATAAAAACATTTTAATCTATCTTCTCAATCTTTTCTATTATCGCAGTGCCTCCACTCAATTCAGAAATTACCGCACTTATTGCTGCAATTTTTTTCTTTGAAATGGATGAGCTGGCACCTGGAGATACTGTTGAAATTTCTTCTACAACTGCAGCAAATCGGTTAGTTATTCTAATTAGTAAATTTCCGCTTAACATCACCAATAGCAGAATGAAAAATACAGTAAGCATTCCAATCAATAAAATGACAAAAGCATTACTAAAGGTATCTTCCATTATAAATCCTGTATTAATAAAAAATAAAGAATAAAATTACGAAAAATAAACGTCCTACTAAATGATAATGTTCATTTTTAAGTAAATTGAAGATTTTGTATTTTAAATCTACTCTTTTGAGGAATTCAAAAAAATATAACTTAGTATTATATTAGTCATTAAAAAAAAACTAAGTGGTAAAAGTTTTCAAATTTGGAGGGGCCTCCGTTAGAGATATTGATCGAATTAATCAAGTATTTGACATTTTAAATACCTTTAAGCAGGATAAAATACTAATTGTTATTTCAGCGATGGGAAAGATGACTAATGCACTAGAAAAGGTGGTTAAAGCTCATTATGATCCAAAACAAGATGCTTTTGCGGCACTAAATAAGGTGAAATCTTTTCATTACAGTATAATGGATGATTTATTCGACCCAGAAGATCCTGTTTACGCATCAATCAATGACACTTTAGTGGAAATTGAATGGATGATTGAAGAGGAAGTTCATATTAATTATGATTATACGTATGATCAAATTGTTTCAGTAGGAGAGCTTTTGTCAACTAAAATTGTTAGTGCGTATCTCAATAAAAGGGGAATTCAAAATCAATGGTTAGATGCTAGAGATGTCATCCATACCGATAATACTTTTAGAGATGGGAGAATCAATTGGCAATTAACGAATGAGCGAATTCAAAATAAAATTCCAGTTATCGTTGATCAACAAATGATTGTTACGCAAGGGTTTATTGGATCCACCTCTGAAAATTTTACCTGTACACTTGGTAGAGAAGGATCTGATTATTCTGCTGCTGTTTTTGCCTATAGTTTGAATGCAGAATCTGTCTCAATTTGGAAAGATGTGCCAGGTATTCTTACGGGAGATCCTACCTTGTTTAAAGAAGTGGAAAAAATGGATGAACTGTCCTATCGAGAAGCAATTGAGATGACTTATTATGGTGCTAAAGTTATTCATCCGAAGACGATTAAACCGCTTCAGAATAAAAATATTCCATTACACGTAAAAAGCTTTCTCGAGCCTGAAGGCTCAGGCACCATCATCTCTAATAAACAAATAAAAAACTATCCGCCAATCGTGGTAGTTGAACACGATCAATGTATGATTCACATTTCAGTAAATGATTTTTCATTTGTTGCCGAACATCATTTAAGTGAAATTTTTGCACTACTCGCTAAGTATAGAATTAAGGTAAATTTAATGCGAAATACTGCGATCAGTTTTACGGTCTGTGCAGACCATATTATTGAAAGAGTGGCTCCATTTATAAGTGAATTAGAAAACCATTATAAAGTGTTGAAGGAAACCAATTTGGAGTTGATTACTGTGCGTCATAGTGAGGATGAAATGTTGCAAAAATTAGAAAAAGGCAAAGTCATTCTTATGGAAGAACGGTTGAAAGATACCGTTCAAATGGTGGTTAGAATTATTCCCTCCTGAGTGGATACCATTTGCGGAAAAAGCACAAACCATTATTATCTTAGATTGGTAATCGTTTCGCCCAAGGTCTCCGACCGGTCTCCGACCCAATGTCGTTTAGTTAGTGTATAAAAAGAGAATATGCAGTCAAAAAATAAATGTAAAAGTGACTTGAATGACTGCGGGACTACCTCACCTCCACTTTTCTGTACAAGGTCTCCAGACCTGCGGACCTACCTCCCCTCAACTTTTCGCCCAATAAACTCAAAAGTCAAGCTTGAAATCCGATTTCCACCCAAAGGTCTTTGACCTCTTGGGCTCCCCAAAGCCAAGCTTGAAATCCGAATTGATTTATAGAAGGAATTAGGAGTTAGGCATTAGGCGTTAGCCTTACAAAATTTAGCATTAGCGTACAGGAAAAATCTGCCAGCTAAGTTGGTAATATTAAATCTTAGATTAGACAGTTGAAAATTTCAATTAAGACTAAATTCTAGAAAAAGCTACCAGATTTCTAAGTGGTAAAATTTACATACGCTTTTCTGCCCAAGGTCTCCTGACCTGCGGGCCTACCTCGAACCCGCTTTTCTGCCCAAGGTCTCCAGACCTGCGGGCCTACATCGAACCCGCTTTTCTGCCCAAGGTTTCCTGACCTGCGGGCCTACATCGACTCCACTTTTCTGCCCAAGGTCTCCTGACCTGCGGGCCTACATCGAACCCACTTTTCTGCCCAAGGTCTCCTAACCTGCGGTCCTACATCGAACCCGCTTTTCTGCCCAAGGTCTCCTGACCTGCCTTTAGATTAGCTTAATAAAATAAATAACAACCATTACCATTATTATGGGTTTCTTTTTTGCTTCTTTTTTCTTTGTTAAATTAACAAAAAAATGTTAGAACTTAATAAACGAAAAAGAGAATAGGGTGAACTTTTGACCTGCTTAGGTATAAGACCTAGTTGCCGTTTTAGTCCCTATTCTCTTATTAATTGCGTAATGACCCATTAGAAAAATAGATTTATAGATCTCCTAAAGGTATTAGTCTAAACGCAACATTTTTAAAATTAAAATCTAAATTATGAAAATTTTAAACACGTTAGGTCTAGACATCTCAAAATTAATGATAGATGTCTATTTGTTTCAAGAAAAGATTTGGGGAGAGTTTAAAAACTCTGAAACAGGGTTTCGAAAAATGATGAAGTGGATTAAGATAAATTCAAAGACAAATGTTGAAAATATGTTATTCTGTTGTGAACATACAGGATTATATTCTTTAGAGCTCAGTGCTTTCATGAACGAAAAAGAACTTCAATTTGCCATGATAAGTGGTTTAGAAATTAAACTAAGTTTAGGAATTCAGAGAGGGAAAAGTGATCCAGTAGATGCAAAGAGGATTTCAGAGTATGCTTTTGAAAAAAAATATAAGATAAAGCTGTATCAGTTACCCAGTAAGGCGATTATAACATTGAAGTCACTTCATAACTATAGAAAAAGATTGGTTAGGCAAAGAGCTGGTTACAAGGTAACCGTGAAGGAATTCAAAAGAATGAATGCAAAATTTGGATTTGCAGAAATGATTCAATCACAAGAAAAATTGATTAAAGAAATAAGTAAAATAATAGATTCTGTAGAAAAACAAATTAATAAAATGATTTTAAATGATGACGTGTTAAGTAATCAATATAAATTACTTTCAAGTATAAAAGGAATAGGTAAAGTAATAGCTAGATCTTTAATCATTTACACCGCTGGGTTTTCTAAATTTGAAAATTGGAGACAATTTTCATGTTTTATAGGTGCCGCTCCATTTGGATTTCAATCCGGGACTTCAATTAAGGGAAAAGCAAAAACACATTACTTTGGGCATAAACAGATAAAGGCAGATCTCACGCTAGGAGCATTTTCGGCTATCCAAAATGACCCAGAGATTAAAGCTTACTATCACCGAAGAATAAGTCAAAATAAAAATGAAATGTCAACAATTAATATAGTTCGGAATAAACTATTAGCTCGAGCATTCGCGGTAATTCAGCGAAATTCAGCTTTTGTAAATGTTTATGCATTGACAGCTTAAATTTATGTAAAATTCATTTGGTTTAGTCTTAGAAAACGGGTCTACATCGAACCCGCTTTTCTGCCCAAGGTCTCCTGACCTGCGGGCTTACATCGGACCCGCTTTTCTGCCCAAGGTCTCCTGACCTTCGGGCCTACATCAAACCCGCTTTTCTACCCAAGGTCTCCTGACCTGCGGGCCTACATCGAACCCGCTTATCTGCCCAAGGTCTCCTGACCTTCGACCCTACTTCGAACCCGCTTTTCTGCCCAAGGACTCCAGACCTGCGGGCCTACATCGAACCCGCTTTTCTGCCCAAGGACTCCTGACCTTCGGGCCTACATCGAACCCGCTTTTCTGCCCAAGGTCTCCTAACCTGCGGGCCTACATCGAATCCGCTTTTCTGCCCAAGGTCTCCTGACCTGCGGGCCTACATAACTAGACGACAACGGGTCTCCGACCTGCAGGCCAACCTGCGGGCCTACCGCTAAAAAGTCGACTTCAACAAACCACCATCTACACTAATGGTTTGCCCAGTAACGTAGGCAGATTTAGGGGACAATAACCAAGTAGCTAAGCTTGCTAAATCGCTTGGATTTCCAAGTCTTCCTGATTTGATTTCTGACTCAAAGGAAGTTTTTGCTTCTGCTTCCGTAATTCCCAAAAGTGCGCTCTTTTTTGCAAATAAACGATCCATTGCTCCAGTAGCGTGATAACCAGGAGCAAGAATGTTAGCTGTAATTCCGTGTTGTGCAATTTCTTGAGACAAAGTCTTCACAAACCCAACCACCGCTAATCTTAATGAATTACTTAATATTAAATTTTCTATGGGTTGTTTTACGGAAACAGATTCAATAAATACTAGTCTGCCATACTTTTGCTCAATGAAAAGAGGCAATAAAAAATTTGTCAATTTTACCTTCCAGCGCAAGATACTTTCATATGCATCGTCCCAATCTCCAACTTCCGTTTCTATAAAAGATTTGGCTGGTGGACCGCCCGCATTTACTAAAATACCATCTATTTTTCGTTTGCCAATTTTGCGAACTATATTGGCTATTACTGCATCTGTGGTTACATCTCCAACAATAGATTCTATATCAGAACAGGTATCACAAAACGCTTGTACTTTTGCTGCTGTTCTTGCAATTATAATGATCTGAGCTCCTTCTTTAATTAATGATTCTGCCACTGAGCGCCCAAAGCCACTTGTCGCGCCACAAACCACAAAAAGTTTATCCTTTATTTCTAAATCCATAACTATATATTTTTAATTAATCCAAATCGCATCCTCCTTCAATAAGATGGAATCAAAATGATTCACTTTTACATTTTATATTTGAGCCCACTGCGAAAAGGTATTAACGGAAAAAGTACAAAATATTGTTCTGTCCAATTGAACATCGTTTCGCCCAAGGTCTCTGACCCAATGTCGTTAAGTTAAGGAAAAAGTTATAAATCTGAGCCTTCATTTCTTCGCCTGCGGCAAAGAAATGGGGGATGATGGAGATTGCGTTATCCTTCGACTTCCTTCGGTCGCTATCTATGACAAGTTGTGAATTTGAAGGAGTGCCGAACCTTAATTCAATATTGTGAAATAAATTTAGATCTCAAACAACTTTTGGCGAAAACAATGGATGGTGGGTAAACCCAGGAGGCGTTTTGAAAAACGCCTCTACTAGGAAATTAAATGTTGATTTTATAAAAGAATATGTCGTAAACTTTTAATGGCTCGCCAAATAAAATTTTAATTTAAAAAACATGATTTTCAAAACCATACTTTTCGGAGTGGACTCACATTTTCAATTTTACATTTGTGAAACCACTGATAAATTACTCAACTAAACGACAATCTATATAACTCCCAATTCCTTACCAACTTTTGTAAAAGCAGCCACCGCTTTTTCTAAATGTTTTTGCTCGTGTCCAGCGGAGATTTGTACTCTAATTCTTGCCTTCTCTTTTGGCACCACAGGATAATAAAAACCTATCACGTAAATCCCTTCATCTAACAATGCATTCGCCATATCTTGTGATAACTTCGCATCATATAGCATGATAGGAACGATGGGGTGAACGCCGGGAATAATATCAAATCCGGCTTCATTCATCGCCTTTCTAAAATATTTGGTATTGCTTTCTAACTTATCTCGTAATGCAGTACTTTGGCTTAGAACATCTATTACTTTTAAAGAAGCTCCCACTATAGAAGGGGCTAAGGTATTTGAAAATAAATAAGGCCTCGAACGCTGTCTTAGAATCTCTACAATTTCTTTTTTAGCAGCAGTAAATCCTCCAGATGCGCCGCCTAAAGCTTTGCCAAAAGTGCCCGTTATAATATCCACTCTTCCCATTGCATTACAGTATTCATGTGTGCCCCTTCCCGTTTTTCCTACAAAGCCAGTCGAATGGCAATCATCTACCATAACCATCGCATCATATTTTTCTGCTAAGTCGCAAATTTTATCAATTTGTGCAATGGTACCATCCATAGAAAAAACACCATCTGTAGCTATCATTTTTCTACGTGCTCCTTGCGCTTCTTTCAATTTGGATTCTAAATCTTCCATATTATTGCTTTGGTAGCGATAGCGAGCAGCTTTGCAAAGCCGTATCCCATCAATGATTGATGCATGATTCAAAGAGTCAGAAATAATGGCATCTTCCTTATTCAATAAGGGTTCAAATAAGCCCCCATTTGCATCAAATGCTGCCGCATAAAGAATAGCATCTTCCATCCCTAAAAATTCAGCAATCTTATCTTCTAATTCTTTATGAATATCCTGAGTACCACAAATAAATCGCACCGAAGACATACCAAAACCATGACTGTCAATGGTAGACTTTGCAGCTTTTATTACTTCATCATTTGATGAAAGTCCTAAATAATTATTAGCGCAAAAGTTCAATACTTCAGCACCTGTGGAAGTTTCAATAGCTGCAGATTGAGGACTAGTAATTATTCTTTCTTCCTTGAATAAACCAGCTGCTTTGATTGCTGCAATTTCCTTTTGTATTTCTGATTTTACGTTGTCAAACATGAACGATTATTTTTAAATTTGAACAATGGTTTCCATCTTTTTTCCCGATAGTTTTTCTAACATATCTTTAGTCATCATATGCAAATTGTAGTTGGGTTTCCAGTTCCATTCCTCTCGGGCGCGCTGATCATTTATACTTTCAGACCATGATTCCGCAATCGCTTGTCGGAAGTCAGGTTTATAAGTGATTTCAAACTCCGGAATAAATGTCTTTATAGTCTCCGCAATCTCGGCAGGAGTGAAACTCATGCCTGTTAAATTATAAGCAGATCGCGTTTTAATATTTTCTTTTGGTGCAGACATTAATTCTACGGTTGCTCGAATCATGTCAGGCATATACATCATAGGAAGTCTAGTATCAGCAGCTAAAAAACACTGATATTTTTTATCCTTCAAAGCAGCATGAAAAATTTCCACCGCATAATCTGTTGTGCCCCCTTCCGGTAAGGATTGATGACCAATAATTCCCGGATAACGTAGCGACCTAATATCTAAACCATATCGCTTAAAGTAATAATTACACCATAATTCTCCGCTAGATTTACTCATTCCATAGACGGTTTCTGGTAACAAGGGAACATCCTGCGGCGTTTCTATTCTTGGAGTAGTATGTCCAAATACAGCAATACTAGATGGAAAAAAAACTTTATTGATTTTATGTTTTTCAGCTAATTCGAGGATAGATAAAAATCCATTTAAATTGATGTTCCAAGTTTTACTTGGATTTCGTTCTCCACTGGCCGATAAAATAGCGGCCAAGTGAAAAATTTGAGTGATTTTATAATTTACAATAATCTCTTCTAAGCGAGTTACATTTAAAATATCTAAAAACTCAAAATGGCCTCTATCATCTTCTCTTTCTTTGATGTCTGATGCCAAAATGTTATCAATTCCATATTTATCACGCAGGGCATTTGTTAAAACGGTTCCTATTTGACCATTAGCACCAGTAACCAAAATTTTCTCCCCCATTAGTTCAGATTTTGAGCAATTTAAATGAAGGCCTAAATTAGACTTTTAAAGATGGATATTGAAATGTTTAAAGGCTTTCTTTTATTAATGTTGAGTAATCGGGAATCTCCGACAAACATTCATAATCTTTTTGCTCAAAATCAATTTTTAGACAATAATTATTTTGACCGTTTGTTAAAAAAAGGTAAGGAACCTTCGCCACTATATTGTATCGTGCAATTTGGTCAACTACTGTTTGATTTAAAGGAATACCTGGGGCTTTACATTCAACCAGTAAAATTGGAATTATAGATTTATTGTAGACTAGTATATCGTATCTTTTCCTAGTATTATTCAACTTGATTCCCTTCTCTACTTTGATATGAATTGGAGAATAGCCTTTTTTCTGAATAAGATAATTCAGCAATAACTGACGTACCACTTCTTCAGCTTGCATCACTAAGAATTTCTTTCGGATAGGATCATAAATCCATTGCTTCCCATCCCTAGTTTCAATGCGAAGGTCCTTTTTGAATTTAAAATAATCTATGCCTATTTCTTGTAGAGATTTCAAAGATTTTATTGATCATCTGCTGGAGGATCATTAACAATTCCACCAGACACTTTCTCTCCGTTTTTATAAGTGTATTCCAAAGTGGTGTTTCCTTGATCGTCGTAGAATTTATAAACGCCATCTTGAACACCATCTTTAAATTCTATTTCTTTTTGAAGTTTTCCATTATTATAATAAGACTTTGAAATGCCATCTAATTTGCCCCTATTGTAATTAGATAATTCCAGAGGCCTTCCAAATTTATATTTAACAAAAGGGCCATGCAATTCATTTTGACTATAGGTCACTTTAGCTTCAATCTGGCCACGACTTGATAATTCTAAATAAGGTCCTTCCAAAGTATTGTCGACGTAGGAAGTTATAGTTTTGATACGATCACTATTCGGATGATAGGTGATCCACATTCCATTCTTTTTTCCATTGGTTAGAAATCCTTCTTCCATTTTTTGACCATTTGGGTTATTCTGAACTGCTAATTCAGAATTGCTTTTTGGTACTTTTGTAATGGTAAAACCTTCTAAATTTGTACTCCCTGTACTTGCACTTCCACTTGAATCATTAGATCCCGTGCACGCTACTAATAAAAGAAGAAAACTACTCAGCAATAAATATTTCATAATAATTATTTTGACTCAATTGTTGGATATAAGTGATTTCTCAGCAAATATAAAATATTCCACTGAAATTTAATTTCTATGTATTAATAAAGCTGGTAAATTCTTCCAAATTTAAGGCACAAAAACAACTAGTTTTCTGTAAACCTCCTTTTCTCGCAGCTAAAACTCCATATTTAATATCGGCTATTCCACCAGTACTGTGTGCATCCGGATTTATAGAAATTAATACGCCTTTTTCCATTGCATAAGGAATCCATTGCGGATCCAAATCTAAACGGTAGGGATTAGCATTTAATTCTATCACCACCTGATTGGCAGCACAGGCATCAATTACTTTTTGATAATCTAAGTCATATCCTTTTCTGGCTAATAATAATCTTCCACTGGGATGACCTAAAATAGTAGTATATGGATTTTCAATTGCGGTTATTATTCTTTGCGTCGCTTTTTCTTTTTCCATTTTTAAACTAGAATGGACAGAAGCAATCACCAAGTCAAATGTTTTTAGTACGTCCTCCTCATAATCCAATGCTCCTGAAGCAAGAATATCTGATTCGATACTTTTAAAAATTTTAAAAGGCGCCATTTGCTCATTGAGTGAATCGATCTCTTTCATTTGTTGATATACCCTTTCTACTTGAAGTCCATTGGCGTAGACCGCAGATTTAGAATGATCAGACATAACTAAATACTCGTACCCTTCACTTTTACAAGCCTGCGCCATTTCCTCCAAAGTATTAATCCCATCACTGTAAGTACTATGATTATGGATAATACCTTTGATATCTTCTAACTCAATTAATCCTTCTAAAAGATTAGTTTGTGAAATTACTTTTGGAATATCTCTGGCTTCTGTAGGAATAAAGGGTAAATTATGCTTTTCAAAAATAGCCTGTTCTGAACTATAGATTTCTGACAGTTTAAAAGAAACCGTAAATGCGGATGGACCCGTTAATTCAAATAAGTGATTGATATATTCCTTCTCACTACAAGTAGTGATTTCAAATGGAAGGCTGTCTAAGACGCAATGGTAATTTTCTCCGTTTTGTTTGTTTAATAGTAGCGTATCATCGAAAATGTTTTGCAAGTCCTGCTGAGGAGTAAGGAATTCCAATTGATCGACAATTATATTTTTCCTTCTCAATCCACCAATTTCAGAAATAGTTATACCTGGAATTTTTTCTGAAATATATTTTTTTATTTCATCCGCTTTTTCCTGCGCTCTTGCGTAATGCATCCGGCCTTTTGATTCAATAAAATAATTCAAGGTATTTATTAATTGCTCTTGCGTTTTAGCACCGAAACCTTTTAACTCAATTAATCGATTTTCATTACAGGCGTATAATAGTTCCCCAATACTTTCTGCTCCTAGGTCTTTCCAGACGGTATATATTTTTTTTGCTCCAAAGCCTTTTAGTTGTAGCATCTCTTGAACACCTGTAGGCGTTTTTTCTTTGAATTTATTTAAGGTAGCCATTTCACCTGTGCTCAATATTTCAGAAATTTTATTGGCAATATTTTTTCCAACTCCCTTTATTTCTAATATTTCCGCCTCGTTCATGGAAGAGAGTGGCTCCCTTAATTTTCGTATGGTTAAATAGGCATTTTTGTAGGATCGAATTTTAAAAGGATTGTCTTTATGCAATTCCATAATATTCCCTAAATCCTGAAAGTATTTCGCTATCTCTTTATTAGATTTCATTCCCGTATTAATTTACCCCAAAGAAAGTGAAAATTAGGGTAATAATGAATGATATATTTTAATAGCCTTTGTGCCTAGTAAAATCGATTTTTGCATTGTACAGAATAATTATCTATATTTGATGCAGATAAAAACCAAATTGCACTTTTATAATTTCTTAATAACCCCTTAGAAATGAAAGGCTTCAACTCTGTTTACATTGCATCCAGATACCCCATTGTCATAAAGGGATTCAACGCAATGATTAACAATTTACCTTCTTTTAAATTACTAGGCTATTCTTCTTCCACTACTGATAGTTATCAGTTTATTACTAATCATCAACCTGACATTGCTATGTTAGATTATAACTTAGAGGGTGGGGAAGGAATTAATATGCTAGAAGAATTATCTAAAGCGGATGTTAAAACAAAACTTTGTGTATTGACGGATGGCAATGATCAGGAAGCATTTCACAGAGCTATGCAAATTGGATTAAATGGTTTTCTTTTATTTGATATTTCAGAAGATCAACTCTGCTTTTCTTTAAGTGAAATTTTAAATGGAAAAAAGTTTTTATGTCCGAGTGCAACAAAATTCGCTTCCAATGGACAAGCTTTGCAAAACCATCAGCAACTCGTATTTGAGAAATTAGAAAAATTAAGCAAAGCAGAATTTAGAGTATTAAATCAAGTAAGTAAAAAGTTAAGTAATCGGGAGATTGCTACTGAACTTTTTTTAAGTACTAAAACTATAGAAAATCACAGAAATAAGATTGTAAAAAGATTAGGCCTCAAAGGAGGCCATCATTCTTTATTTGCATGGGCGCTGGAAAATAAAAAAGAAATTTCCCAGTTTCATGCCAATAAAGAAGTCAATAAAGTACATTAAGATAATTAATATATGTTTTTCTTGAAAATTGGGTAAATCTACCCATAGGTTAAATGAAAAACTATTTTTATATTTACAATACCAATTAAAGACCAGATCGTGAATTGATTACCAATTATCAATCTTCAATTTAAGATCTCATCGAATAGTATTAATTAATTAACTTAACCCCTTGTAATTAAACCAATGATTAAACTATTTACATAATCCCTTAGGATAAAGCCCCATTGCCCGTCCTCTGTCATTATTACAACTAGAAAAGTCTTTTGCCCCAATGACCTGTCAGGCCTAGCTTGTTCCTTTCTATTTATTTTATTAAAAATATATGAACCAGTTTCATGCTGGAAGGTGTATGTCTATACGCTATCATTACTGCAAGTGATCAAAGAAAAAACTGCTGATGATAAAATTCTACTGTGAAGATTTTATTACTACTGAATTGGCTCAAGTAGTCAATATATATACTAGTATAAGAACAAAGGTGCTTCGTCCTGCAAGACGAAAGCACCTTTTTTATGTGATTATTAATTAATTAGGAAACAACCACATTTTATAAACGTAAAAATTAAATTTATGAAAAATTTAGCCCCTGAAAAAGTCCATTGGAGCAAGGCTAATTCAAAGTCGTATTGTTGTTACAAGCGACGGGATTATTCAAACCTACAATTTACTAAAAAATTATTATACACGCTCGGTTTTCTGGGGGTGTTTTTCGTGTATCAAGGAACCAGTCAAAGTACTCAAACTTTGAGTTGGACTGGACAAGCAATTGTTAATGGCAATAACAATGCTAATATAAACTTGGGTTCCTTTAATTTTGCACCCAACTCAGCAATTACCGACATTTCTGTCTCCGTAACTTGGGAGCAACACAATGCAGCTAATGGAGATTGCACTAATGGATTTTTTGGAGGATTTTTTGACTATCCAGAAATTAGAATGGTATTACTTAATTCAATTGATAATACCGTATTGATTAGGCAAAATACGTATGCTGCCACTGTACTCTCTCAAGGGGAAATCACAACCACTTTTGAAGAGGGGGCAGCCTCTTTAACTACTTCACCAACTTCTGGTACATTTGATCCATTTGGATCATTTAGCTCATTAATTGGTGGAGATCCCAATGCTGGTGACTGGATACTAAGAGTTCGAGATATAGGAAATGGATTCATAACCGTGCCTTTCTTTGGTAATGTTCCAATTACGGATGATGAACTATGCGTATCCTCATTCTCGCTTACGGTTACAGCAGTATCTACTTGCGAAATCGTTTGTCCTACAAATGTGCCAAATTTGAAGGTTAATACTTCTTGTGCCAGTCCCGTCTGGCCTGATTATAGAGGATTAGCGCTTATCAGAGGAGCTTGTGATTCTGTTTCTTCTACAGTTACTCAAGTTCCGACCCCAGGTGATCCACTTTCTGCAGGTAATAACCAAATGGTTACTATTACAGCAACTAGCCCGAGTGGGAGTTTTTCAGACGATTGCACATTCTCAGTAAATGTTATTAATACAAATACAGGAGAATTAAATATAGTTTGTCCTGCAGATCAAATAGAAAGTTTAGATGCTTCTTGTCAATCTACATTGGATGATTATACTTCTTTAGCAATGGCTGTAGATGAATGTGGGAATCAGATACCGGTTTCGAACATTAGTCAATCGCCAGCACCTAATACTTCATTTTCCGGAATTGGTTCGACAATGGTAACCTTAACTGTTACAGACGGACCAAATACCGCAACTTGTACTTTTGAAGTGGTAAGAATCGATGATACGCCACCGACTTTAGATGCCTGTGGTGCTGACCCAGCTCCAATAACTATTACAGCTAATGGCGTCTGTGAAGCGTTCGTAAATCTTAATCCACCTACAATTATTGAAAATTGTAGTGCCGAAATTTATGGAGTAACCTCATTAGGTGATACAATAAGAGCAGGTGTATCAGGAGCTTATTCAGGCACTTTCGAAGCATGTGGTTTAACTGTAGTATGGTACGCAGATGATGGAAGTAATCCACCAGTATTCTTATGCAGCAATACCGTTGAGGTGATAGAAACAACTGCCCCAACAGCTAGTTGCGAAGGTGGAATTATACTTTCCTTAAATGCAGATGGAGTTGCAGTTTTAGATAAATACAATTATTCAAGTGGTAGTTTTGATTCATGTGATGATAATTTAGACATAATTGTAATGTCAGATCCTTCCTATCCTACAGATGATATTGGAAATATTGTTTTCGATTGTAGTGCTTTGTTTGCAATTAGTACAGAAGATAGCCTTGCTGGTACTGTAGTAAAAACTATCGTTACCGATTGTTCTGAAAATTCAGAAATGTGCTGGAACAACGTAAGAGTAGAGGATAAAGTAGATCCTGTAATTACTTGCCCTGCAGATCTTACCATAAACTGTACAGTATCTCCAGATACTTCAAACACAGGAGTAGCAACAGCAACTGATAATTCAGATGATTGCTTCCCGGTAAGAATATCTTTTACAGATATATTGAATACCCAAGATACGACAAGTATGGATTCTTGCGGATTTTACTCTTATATTATTGAGAGACAATGGGTAGCAATCGATACATCAGGTAATTCAGATACTTGTGTTCAAACGATAATGGTACAAGATACCACTAGACCAGAATGGACAGCCACTTGCACCGACTTTGAAAATGGAGCTGCAGGTACTGCTCCAATGATAAGTGGTTACTTATATATTGGCTCTTTTGAAGGATCCTTTTACTACGAAGCAAATGCATTATCGGTATGGACTGATGCGCATGCAGCAGCTACTGCTGCAGGTGGACATTTAGCTGCAATACGTTCTGCTGAGGAAGAAGCTTATATTTTCTCAAACCTTCCTACATCTGGAAGACATTGGTTAGGTTTTACTGACGATGAGAATTTTGGTGGTTCTGAGTCTTTTGGAATGCCTAATCCAGCAGTTGATGGTTGGGTATGGACTTCTGGTGAGCCGATTACCTATACTAATTGGTTTGGTGGAGAGCCCAACAATCTAATTGATGAAGATTATGGAGAAATTGGCTTTTTTGCTAATGATCAATGGAATGATACAAATTTTGGCATAATGGGGCGTGCAATTTTAGAAATTCCAGCAATCAATTGCGAATTCACTGTAGATTGCAATGATCCTAACTTACAAGGAATCCTTGGTTATGAGTTAGCTAAAGCACCTACTGCTGAAGATGATTGTAAGTTAGATAGAATAGACTTGATTACTAATGATACGATCTTGGGTTGCCCAAGCTTTATCATTAAAGAATGGTTAGCTTATGATGCTTGTGATAATGAGACTGCTGATACATTCAGACAAACGATAACGATTAATGATACGATTGCTCCTTTCATTACTTGTCCAAATGGTGGAAATACCATCAATTTACAAGTTATGGCTACTTGTGATACGAGCATTACTTTAGAAGCTACTGCAACAGATTGTGATGCTTTTGCAGGCAATGATAATTTAGACAATAGCTCTTGGGAATATTCTGTTATGGCACTTCCAAGTATGGTGGTAATTCAATCAGGAAGTGGAAGCAGTTTTACTACAACTGATTTAGACCTTGGATCTTACATGGTTACCTTTATGGTGAGCGATCAATGTGGAAATACGGCTTCTTGCCAAACTTCCGTTATAGTAGAAGATGGGGCTGATCCAACTTTAGATTGTGCAACTTTTGAGGCACAGTTTACTGATGTCGATCCTGGAATACCTGGTACTCAAATTACTGTAGGTACAGATGAAAATGCAGATGCATGTGGCGTAGGTCTTACATTTACAGCGCCAAGACCAGATGATAATTGTACTTCTGGATTTGTTGCAGGTTTTAGAATTGTAGATATTGTAGCTACCGGAGCAACAGAATTTAACCGTGGACAAATAGCAAATGCACCAATATTTCTTGGTCTAAATAATTTTAGTGCCTTTTATAATTTAGGCACAACTAATTTAACTTTCACGTACACAGATGCAAATGGAAATGTTTCCAATACATGTACACTAGATATAACAGTAGTTGATGACGATGCTCCTGTTATTAATAATACAACAGGCGGTACCTTGTGTCAGACTTTTGAATCTTCAGATATACCTGTGCAATTAGGTCCAGACGTATTGGCTTCTACTTCTATGAATGTGGTAGATGCAGGGACGATATCAAGCTTGGAAGTTTCCTTTGAAGGAACTCATTCATATGTTGGCGATTTGACCTTCTGTTTAATCCATCCTAATGGAGTAGATTCTGTAATCTTAGTGGATAGAGTTGGAGTACCAGCTACGACTTTTGGTTGTTCTGGAAATAATTTCGATTTAACTTTTGCAGATGGTGCAGTTTCTACTCAAGCTGATTTAGAAGGTAGTTGTAATGGATCTATTCCGGAATTGGATGGTACTTATCAACCACAAGAGGCATTAAGTGCGTTTGTTGGACTTGATGCCGCTGGAGATTGGACATTGAGAGTGAAGGATTTCGAAAATGTTGATGGAGGTATGCTAACAGCCTGGAGTTTAGACATTTGCACCGAAGCTGTTTCATGTAACCTAGATACTGTTGCTTTTACTAATACAAATAATCCAGGTGATTGTAATTTTGAATACAACTGGAAGCATCCATTTGTAAGAGAAAATTGCGATTTGACTTACACAATGACTATTACAGATCCAAATGGTAATGAAGTTTCATCAGAGATAGTAAGTTCTGGTGGATCAACAACCAGATTATTTGGACCTGGTGTTTCAACAGTTAGTTATACTGCGGTAGATCAATCAGGAAATATGGATGCATGCTCATTCGAAGTAACCGTGATTGACAATGAAGCACCTCAAGCTTTATGCAAAGACATTACAGTATTCTTGGATGAAAATGGAACCGTAACAATAGATAGCAATGCAGTAGATAATGGAAGTACAGATAATTGTGAAATTGCTTCTTTCTCTACAGATAAAACAACTTTTGTTTGCGATGATGATTTAGGTCCTAATACGGTAACCTTAACGGTTACTGATGTATCTGGAAATTCATTTGATTGTTGGGCAACCGTAACAGTAGTAGATAACATTATTCCAACGATTGAGTGTCCTGCAGATACTACCGTATTCACATCAGCAGATGGAACAGGAGATTGTTCTTATTTTATTGCAGGAGGAATTTTTGATCCTGTATTTAATGACAATTGCCCTGTTGACGTTTTCTTAGATATTAATGATGGCAATGGTTTTGTTTTAGCCTCTACTTTAGATGGCTTCGAACTAACCAATGCTGATACCACTTATACTTTCACTTGGAAGGTAGTTGATGCTTCAAACAATGAAGCTTCCTGTACTTTCACCGTGACACTTGAAGATGATGAGCAACCATCATTCAACTATTGTCCAGCTGATGTAGTTGAAAACACAGTTGGTACCGATTGTAATCAAGAAGCGAAATGGCATCCACCATTTATTACAGATTTAGCAGATAATTGCGGGGTCTTAAGTATTAGTGGTCCATATAGTGATGATCCTAGCCTAGTTTGGGACTTTAGTGACTCTGATACGACTAGAGCATTATTTCAAGTGGGCGATACAGAAGTGTGGTATGTGGCTGAAGATATAAACGGTAATAAAGATACTTGTAGCTTCACCGTTACGATTATTGATAATGTCCAACCAATTATTAATTCATGTCCAACGGATATTTCCTTGGTACTGAATTCAGATTGTAATGCACCAACTATGGAAATAGGAGATTTTAGAGGAAGTATAACCTTTGCCGAGAATTGTACGGCAACGGTTACACAAACTCCTGCTCCAGGTGCAATGTGGGTAGATATCATAGGAAATGAACCTAATGAAGGAGATACGGTAATCGTAACTCTAACAGTAGATGATGGATCAACTACGCCAGTAGATTGCAGTTTCAAAATTGCATTTGATGATAAAGACGATCCTTCAATAGTATGTCCAGCTGATTTAACGGTTTATGTAGATGCATCATGCGAGTATGCATTAGAAGACTTTACTTCAATGGCAACAACGGATGATAATTGTGGAATAGTTACTGTTACACAAAGTCCTGATCCAATTGCGACTTCTTCTTTATATACATCAGGAGACTCGTTTGTGGTTACTTTAACAGCAGATGATGGAAATGGAAATACAGAAACTTGCGCATTTAATGTGACAGTTGCAGATAGCCTTCCACCAAAATTTGTTAACTGTAGAGATACTGCTTTAGCATTATCACCAGGAAACTGTACGGTTACTTTTGATGGAAATTCACTTACACCAGATGTTACGGATAATTGTCCAGGTGCAATTTCTGTAGTGGGTGTCCGAATGGATGGAGGAGCTTTAAACGGTACTTACAATGCTGGAATTACAATGATAGAATGGACAGCAACTGACGCTAATGGTCAAACTGCGGTTTGTATGTCAACGGTTGATGTAAGCATTATTGGCTTACCAAATTGTAAAGCAGGTGATATTACTGTTTCTTTAAATGAGTTTGGAAAAGTTGAAGTTTGTGGATCTGATTTAGATGAAGGATCAACTTCTGCTTGTGGTGCTGCAATAGTAGCTGTTTCAATCCAAAGAATGGGCGGATCACCTGTAGAATGTGATACATTCACTTGTGCAGATGTAAATATGGTTAATGGCGTAGCTCAACCTACTATGGTGATGTTAGTGATTGAAGATGCAGATGGAAATATGATGTTCTGTATGGGATCAGTTACAGTTAAGGATTTATTACCTCCTGTAATTGTTGATTGTCCAGATAATCAAGTGTTGAATACGGATACTATGGTTTGTACAGCAAATGTATCAATTGAACCAGTTGAAATTAAAGCTGGATTAATTAATGGAGCAAGTATTCCATACACCAATGCTGATAATTGCCCTGTAGATACCTTATATACGATTACTTACAGCACTGAATCAGGCTGGGATCCAGTTAGTGGTTCAGGTGATCCAAGTGGTGATTTCCCTAAAGGAGTTTCTACTATCGTTTGGACTATCGTTGATGTAGGAGAAAATACAGCAACTTGTACAACTACGATTACAGTTAATGATAATGAAGCACCAATTGTAACTTGTCCAGATGCTTCCACAGTAGGTGGAGTAGCAGTAATGAAAGGAGATACCATATTAATAGGTACTTCTTATGATGATGATTATGATTGCGATGCAGTTGTTGAAGGTTTAGCTCCTACCGTTTGGGATAATTGTAACATGGGTAACGCATGTACACCAGCTACTTTATTATTCTCAGAATATGCGGAAGGAAATTCTAATAATAAATGTGTAGAAATATTTAATGGAACCGGAGCGGATGTCGAACTATCTGATTATTCAATATTTAGATATTCTAACGGATCCTCTATTGGAGTCGAGATTGCATTGAATGCAGGTACCTTACCAACAGGAAGTGTTTGGGTAGTTTGTAATTCTTTTATAGATACTTCAATATTTAGTGGTGCAGATCAACTGTCAGGAAGTTTAAACTTCAATGGAGATGATGCAGTTGGATTAAGTGTTGGTGGAGTTACAGTAGATGCAATTGGTCAAATCGGAGTTGATCCAGGCACACAATGGTCAGCAAATGGTTGCAGTACACTAAATGCAGGACTTGCGAGAAATGTATTTGATAATTGTAGCGGAAGTGATGGTAGCGCAGCGTTTGATCCATCGGTATGGGCTAGCGCAGGATGTTTACCTGTAGATGATTTCTCTGGATTTGGAGTAGCACCAGTACCATCAAGCAGTTCAGTTGATCCTTGCCCTATCACCGTAACCTACGTGATTGAAGGAGCGACTACCGCAAGTGGTAGTGATGACGCAAGTGGAACTAATTTCTTACAAGGGGTTTCTAAATTAACCTACACGGCAGTAGACGCTTATAATAACATAGGCACTTGTGAAATTATCATCGAAATTACCGATGATCAAGCGCCAATGGCCATGTGTGTAGATACTTTAGATGTATTCCTTGATGCTACTGGTTCTGTAAGTATATTACCTGCAGATGTTGATAATGGAAGTACAGATAATTGTATGATAGATTTCATGACTTTAAGTGATTCAACGTTTACTTGTGATGAATGTCCTGGTAAAGATGTAACGCTTACTGTTTTTGATAAAGAGCAAGGCTTAAGTTCAACTTGTGTAACCTACATTAGAATTAATGATCCTATTGCGCCAAGTATTACTTGCGTAGCAGATCAAGATCGTAATACTTCTGATGATGAAACCTCTGCGGATGTAGATGCTGGTTTAACAGATTGTGACTATGTAGCTACTGGTGGAGAATTTGATCCAATGTGGTCAGATAACTGTCCAGACGATGTGGTGATAAGTTATTCATTAGATGGAGGAGTTACTGAAACGGTAGCTAGTACATTAGATGGATTTGTATTTGGAAATGCAGATACAACTTATACCGTTACATGGTATGCACGTGATAAAGCCAATACCAGTTCTTGTACATTTACTATAACGATAGAAGATGATGAAGATCCAATTCCAACTTGTACAGCTCCAGTATTTGCTAATAGTAGTGATGATGGAAAATATGATTGTGGAACGTATGTATCAATAGCGCCAACAACGGCTACAGATAATTGTGGAGTATTGAGTATCAACAATGTTTCCCCTTACGCTGACTTCCCAGGAGCAGATGCAAGTGGTGTTTACCCTGTAGGTACCCATACCGTGATGTTCTTCGTAACTGATGTAAATAATAATGTGTCTACTTGTTCAGTACAAGTAACCGTAACGGATGATCAGAAACCAACTTTTGATCCTTGTGCTGCGGATACAACTGTAACTGCAGATGCAGGAGTATGTACATCAAACTTGACATTAACAACTTCAGCATTTGATAATTGCATAATTAATCAAATTGATTGGACGGCAACACTTGCAGATGGCAATGTAGTAACAGGTTCTACCAATGCGGTAACTAATGGATTCTGTACAGCAAGTCCTACTTTTGACTTCTATACAGGGGTTAATACAGTAGAATGGGTGGCGATTGACGTTTACGGAAATACTGATACTTGCACCACTACTGTAACGGTAACTGATGATGAGGCTCCTGTAATTACTTGCCCTATGGATGTTGTTCAAACAACAGATCCAGCAGCATGTGGTGCAGATGTTCCAGTGCTTACGGCAACGGCAACTGACAATTGTTTTGTTGAATCTATAACAGTTACAGTCACATATCCAGATAGCACTACCACAGTTGCAACATCAACAGGACCAGTTGCAGGTTTTGGTGCAATTTTCCCTGTGGGAGTTACAAGCATCGAATACATAGCTGTTGACAGCAGTGGAAATGCAGATACTTGCATAACGACAGTTACCATAACTGATGACGAAGATCCAATGATCGTTTGTCCTGATGATATCGTAATGGACACAGATTCTGCGAAATGCGATGCAATAGTAGTTATACCAGTTCCAGTTACTAGTGACAACTGTGAAGTAGATACCTTCTTCCATAATTCTGCTTTTGCAACTGCAGGTGGAAATGATGCAAGTGGTACTTACCCACAAGGAACTACAGTTGTTGAATACGTAGTAATTGATATTTACGGAAATTCAGATACCTGTTCATTCAGTGTAACTATAAATGATAATGAAAAACCAATGATCACTTGCTCAGGTGGTGGAACTAGAACTACATCTCAAGATAGTTTACAGTTCAACTTGCCATCAGCAGCATACGATTGTGGATATACTGTAGGTAATGCAAACGGAACAGCAGGTGAGTTTGATCCAACGGCATTCTCAGATAATTGCTGTATATCAAGTATCACGCATGATTTTGCAGGTGCGCCTTCTCCAAATACTTTAGATGGAGCGGTATTACCCGTAGGAACAACTACGATTACGTGGACAATCATGGATTGCAATGGTAACTCAGAAGTTTGTTCTGATGAAATCATCGTGGAGGATAATGAAACGCCAGTTGCTAAATGTAAACCTGATAACTGTAGATTTAATCTACCAACTTCAGGAGTATTTACATTACCACAAGCTACAATAGACCAATTATTCAGACCAGGTAATTTTGATAATTGTACTTCTAATGCTGACTTAGATATTCAAATTTCTAAGACTTCATTTGATTGTTCAAATATTGGTGAAAACCTAATTACATTGACGGTAACAGATGAAGCTGGAAACTCAGCCTTCTGTACTTTCATAATAGAAATTCTTGAAAATACGCCACCAGATTGTTTCACTCAAGACATTACAGTATACTTAGATGCTAATGGATTAGCTTCTATCACGACTGATATGATTGATGCAAACAGTACTGATAATTGTGGAATAGATACCATGTTCTTAGATATCTATGATTTCGATTGTACTAATGTTGGTCCAAATACAGTAACATTAACTGTACTAGATCAAAATACTTTCCCACAGGCTAATATGTCTACTTGTACTGCAACCGTAACCGTAGTTGATACGATTGCGCCAGTTTGCACGACTCAAGATATCTTAGTAGTACTTGATTCAGCGGGTGTAGCTACAATTGATAGCAACGCGATTGATGATGGAAGTACAGATGCATGTGGAATAGCTAGTATCGAAGTTGATATTAATACTTTCGGTTGTGCAGATGTTGGAAACCCAGTAACGGTTACGCAAACCGTAACAGATGTTAATGGCGTGGTTTCAACTTGTACTGCAACCGTATCTGTAATAGATGATATTGCTCCTGAATGCTTAACCATGGACATTGTAGTTTATTTAGATGAAAATGGAGATGCAAGTATTGATAGTAATGGAGTTGATGCAGGAAGTAATGATGTATGTGGTATAGATAGTATTGCATTAGATATTACTGATTTCACTTGTGCTGACACGGGAGGCCCTGTAATGGTTACACAAACGGTGACAGATAACAATGGCTTGACTAGTACATGTACGGCTATGGTAACAGTATTAGATACCATTGCGCCAACTTGTGAGACCATGGACATTGTTATATACCTTGATGTAGACGGAGAGGCAAGTATTGATAGTAATGAAGTGAATGATGGAAGTACTGACAATTGCGAAATTGCAAGCATTACTTTAAGTCAAACAGATTTCACTTGTACAGATGTAGGAACGGTAACGGTTACGCAAACTGTGACAGATAACGCTCCAATTGCTAATTCTTCAACTTGTACTGCAGAGATAACTATACTTGATACAATTGCACCAACAATGGTTTGCAGAGATATCACGATATACTTAGATGCAGATGGAAATGCAAGTACGATTGTAGATTCTCTTGACGGAGGAATTACAGACGCATGCGGAATTGCATCGATTACTGCAAGTCAATTAGACTTCACTTGTGATGAGATTGGAAAACAGTTAGTTACTGTTATTGCAACAGATGTTAACGGAAACCTTGACTCTTGTATAGCAGACGTAACGGTTGTGGATTCGATTGCTCCAGAAGCAGTTTGTGCGAATATCATTGTACAATTAGCGAATGGATCAGCAACGATTACAGCTGGAATGTTAGATGGAGGAAGCACAGATAACTGCACAGATAATGCTGATCTATTGATTAGTGCAAGTCAGACCTTCTTTACTTGTGCAGATGTTGGAGATGTAACAGTTATAGTAACGGTTATGGATCTTTCTGGAAATGTAGATACTTGTAGTGCAATTGTAACGATTGAGGATAATGAAGCACCAGTTGCCATTTGTCAATCAGCTACGGTTGCTATAAACGGTAATGGAATCGGAGTACTTAATCCAGCTGACTTAGTTGGCGCAGGAACTTCAGATATCTGTTCTGGACCAAGTGCATTGACGTATTCAGCTTCACGTGTACAATTCGATTGTACGGAAGTAGGTGACACCATTATGGTAGATCTTTATGTAACAGATGCCAATGGCAATTCTGATACTTGTTCTGCTGAAGTTTATGTGGTGGATAACATTACTCCTTCTATTACATGCAAACAAACATTAGATGTTGTTTTAAGTAGTGATGGATCAGGTTCAGTAACAGTTAACGAGTGTGTAACTACTGCAACTGATAATTGTGGCAATGTAAATCTTAAATTCCAAGCAGGTGGAGGAACGATCATACTTGATTGTTCAGATGTTGGATCTAACTTATTTGTAATAGTTGCAACTGATGATAGTGGAAATGAAGCTACTTGTCAATTATCAGTTAATGTGATTGATAATACTGCACCTACAGCAATTTGTCAAGATGTAACAGTAGCCTTAACAGGTGCTTCTGTAACCGTTGATCCTTCGCAGATTGATAATGGTAGTTTTGATGAATGTGGTTGTATGGATTCTACATCAATGACGCTTGATCAAACAGTATTCACTGCAGTTGGAACTTATCCAGTAGTATTGACAGTGTTTGATTGTGACGGAAATGCAGCTAGTTGCTCAGCAAATGTGGTAGTAACAAGCTCCTCACTTGTAGAGGCTGAATTATTTATGTTCTTAGAAGGAGCATATGACTTCGGTACAGGTGAAATGACAACCATGTTAAATACTCAGGGTCATATACCAATGGCTCAACCTTATAACATACCTGGTTATAACTATGCAGGAACGGAGACTTTAAGCTCAATTCCAGCAGATATGACGGATTGGGTATTAGTAAGGTTGTATGATGGAACCGCTACTTCAGTTCTTTTAGGAGAGCAAGCGGCAGTACTATTGAAAGATGGATCTATTACTGATGTGAATGGTGGTAACTTAATGTTCCCAGCTGCAGGAGATTACAGAGTTGAAGTTCATCATTGGACAGCCTTAGCAATAAGCTCTAATGGAGGACTAACAGATAATCTTGGAGTCTTACAACACGATTTCAGACATAATATGTCAATGGCATTAACCAATGGTACATTTACCAACGCTCCAATGTCTGACTTATTTACTGGAGACTATGGAATGATCGCTGGTAATTCACTTTACATAGATGCAAATACTGACTTAAATGATATCGGATGGGCGTTCTCAGAGTTCGGAACTTTTGGTAGAACTTCTTCTGATGTAAATCTTGATGGGGCAGTTGATTTGATCGATATTCAAATCATATTCTTCAACTTGTTTAAATTCTCGCATATACCGTAACGATTATAAATTTAAATAGTGAGGCAAAAGTGCCTCACTATTTAAAATAAAAATTTAAACAAATGAAAAATTTAAATACCCTCATTATAAAATCTAAGACAATGAAAAAATTATATATATTAACCCTGTTTGTTGCCCTATTTGGTGCGAACACTATCATTGCCCAGTGTACTGATGATTATTTCGAGTTAATTATTGAACCAACAATTACGGAAGAAGATGGTAATGGCAATACATTAAAAGCAGAATTGAAAATTTCTCTTTATAATCCTACAATAACAGATGGCCTAGCGCTTTACACGATGCAAAATGCCATCGGTATTACCGATGCTCTAAGTTCTTTTGTTACACATACTGGAGTATCAGCTGAATTAGCAACTGGTTCAGGTGCACAAGTTGCAACGGAGCATGTTGATTTAGTGAATCCTGTAACTTATGACGGAAGAAGCTACACTTCATGGTTGGCTTATGGTCATACGGTAGATGGAAATCCAGGATTCGAACCACAGATGATTAATTATGCGGATACTGCATTAATTGCAACGGTTACCTTGAATTTTGATGGAAATCAAGCATTTACAGATGATCCGTTTGATCCAAGTAAGCCTTATTTAGCAGATCCTAGTTTACTCAGAATTTTCCCAGGCAATGCAATAGCGAATTTGCCTTTGATTCTAAATAATTTTGGAACAAGAGAGCCAAATGGATTTCCTAAAATTTTGAATTGCTATGAATCTTTAGTCGAAGGTATTTTGGCTGTTGATTTATTTTCGTTTAACGGAAGAGTTATGAACGAAGGAAATAAATTGAATTGGTCAGTAATGAATGAAGCGGAAGTGGATTATCATGTATTAGAAAGAAAATTTGAAGATGACATTGATTTCACTGAAATACATAGAGTCGAAGGACAAAATGTTCCTGGTGATTTGAGTCAATATACTTTTATGGATGAAACGATTTCAGATTTATCTTATTACAGAATCCGTTCTGTAGAAAAATCCGGGGAAGTTTCTTTATCCAATGTACTTGTACTGACTAGGGAATTATCAGATATTAAAGTATTCCCTAACCCTACATTTGGACCTTTATCTATTAGATATTCATCTAAGAAAGACGAAACTGTAACTTTTACCATCATTGACAAATTAGGTAAAGTACAATTCTTGAGTCAAAAAGATCTTGCAGAAGGACACAACTTGGTAACTTTTGATATCAAGGATATGCCAGCAGGAGTTTATTACTTAGAAATTGCAACAGCAGATCAAAGTATTAAGCAAAAGATAATAAAAGAAGTCTTTTAAAGATGCAATGATGGATTTAAGGGGTCTTAGTATTTTTTTTGGTTAATCCCAAAAAAGTGGTTTGATCTGAAGGGGCTTGTGAAAGCCCCTTTTTTCCCATTTTTTAACTAACTAGAAAATCGACATTATTTAATGAAAGAATGAATTAAATACAATTGAATATTAAAACTATTCACCGTAACCACTTCGACAAAAATTAGTTTGACACAACCCTAAAATGTAGTCTACTAATTCTAATTACAGTATAAACACGAATTAAACTTGAAAGTAGATTTTTGATCTACTTTATCAACCACTTTTTTTCTTTAAAATTAAAGACTATGAAAAAGATTTATACACTTTTAGTTTTTGCGTTCTTACTCTTTAAATCCGATTTATCAGCACAGCCATGTAATAATTATTTTGAACTGTTGACTGAACCAACTATTACTGACACCACAACTGCAGGGAAAATATTGAGTGCAGAAATAAAAATTTCTCTGATCAATTTATCTTTTATCCCCGAACTTGAATTGCATACGATGCAAAATGGTATTGGGCTCACAGATTCAGTAACTTCATTTACAAACCATTCAGGTGTTTCTACTGAAATGGTAGGTGGTCAAGTGGCAACTGATGAATTTCCGTTAAATCCACCTGCCAATGCGAATGGTGAGCAATATACAAGTTGGTTAGTCTATGGACATACGGTTGAAGGAACACCTGCATCCCCACCTCAGATTATTCCGATAGGGGATACAGCGTGCATTGCTACCATCACATTAAATTTTAATGGTACGCAAGAATTTACAGATGATGTTAACTCAGCAACAGCTCAACGACCATTCTTATTGGATCCACAATACATTTCAGTTTTACCTGGCAATAGTATAGCGAACAATCCAACGGTACTTAACAATTTCGGAACGGTTGCACCAAATGGCTTTCCAATTCCACTGAGTTGTTATAATACGGTAAGTGATGCCACTGTACTAGCGGTTCAACTATTCGATTTTAATGGTCAAGTACAAAATCAAGGTAACATCCTTCAATGGTCAGTAATGAATGAAGTAGATGTAAATTATCATGAACTAGAAAGAAGATTGGATGAGGAAACAGATTTCAAACCTATTTTTAGAATTAATGGAAAGAATGAGGTAGAGCATTTGAACACTTATCAATTTCTTGATGAGATTAAAACCGATAAAGCCTTTTATAGAATTAAGTCTGTAGAAAATAATGAAGAAATTTCTTACTCACAAATTTTATTTTTGAAAAGAGATTTGGATCACAAAATAAGCGTATTTCCAAATCCAACTGCTCAGTATATTAATATTCAATATGACACGAAGGAAACTCGAAGAGTGAATTTCAATATTTATAACCAATTAGGGAAATTACATTTTTCTACCGAAAGAGAAGTTTTCGAAGGAAATAATGCCATTCGTTTCGATATTGAAAATTTACCAGCAGGTAATTACTTTTTACAAATAGGAGATGATGAACAAATTGTGAATAAAGAAATAATTAAATTAAAAAATTAGGATTTTTAAATGGGCTTGCGTCAAAAGTAAGCCCATTTTATTATAAATGTAAATACCATCAATTGCAATTTTAATAACCCTTTAATATTAACTTAAATCCATAGTATGAAAAACCTATTTACTCTACTTGTTTTTTATTTGTTTTGCGTTAATGCAAGTCACACTCAATCTTGTTTTGAATTAATTATTGAACCTACCATAACTAGTACAAGTCCTAACGGAGAATTATTAACTTGTGAATTTAGAATTTCAATAAATAACTTAACTTTTAGCCCAGAACTTGAATTGCATACTCAACAAAATGCAATTGGTATTTCTGATTCAGTGACATCCTTCATTAATTTTACAGGAGTTTCAAAAAATATGCAGGGTGGACAAATTGTCTCAGATTCCATAGCATTAAATCCAGCCGTCAATTACCTTGGCCAAGACTATTCGTCGTATTTAATTTATGGACACACAGTAGCTAATGCAGATACTTCACTACCTCAAATTATCCCAATAGGAGATACGCAGGAATTATGTAAACTAACGCTAAATTTTGATGGCACCCAAAAGTTTACAGATGACCCCGCATTGGCTACTTCGGGCATGCCTTATCTATTAGATACAAGATATTTTAATTTGTTTCCGGGTCAAGACAGTGGTCCTTTTACAGGAGTTTTAAATACTTTTGGCACTATATTACCCAACGGATTTCCAAGAGGTTTGAATTGCTACTCATCTAGCGGTTCAACTTGTGCTTTTGAAGATGATCCTTGTGATGATAATGATCCAACTACTTTATATGATAAGTTTGATGCATCCTGTAATTGTGTTGGAATTCCAATTAATGTAATTCAACAAACTTGCAATGCCATTCAAGCCGAGGATGATGATATAGAACAGTCAGGTCTTGACCAGAGTATGGATTTAAATAGTGCTGAAATAGCAATCGTCAATGATGGGAATTCAGATCAATTAATCGGTCTTAGATTTCTGAATGTGGTCGTACCTCAAGGAGCATCAATAATTTCTGCTCATATTCAATTCACTGCTGGATCGGCAAGCCTAGACCCTGCTGATTTTATAATTCAAGGAGAACTGAATCCTGATGCTAGCGGGTTTTCTTCCATTTCTGATGACGCTGGTTCAAGAATTAAGACGGACAGTACGGTGATGTGGAGTCCAGCGGAATGGACTAGCCCTGGAGAAAGAGATATGGATCAAAATTCACCTAATCTTAAAGGAGTAATCCAACAAATTGTAGATCAGGGAGCTTATACAAGTGGGAATGCCATTGCTTTATTTATAAGTGGAACAGGAACTAGAAACGCAATATCTTTCGATGCAGATGTCACTAATGCGGCTGAAATTTGTATTGAATACAAAGTTTGTCCTACAGATTTAATATTGGATAGCTCATTAAATACGGTTGGAGGAACTTTTGATGCAAATAATTCTATTACCCTACAAGGACCATTAGCGGTTGATAATGGTCAAACCCTAATTTTAAATGCTCCAAATATTATTGTAAAAGATAATGTAGATGCGAGTATGGGGGATATTCAAATAACCAAAACAGGTTGTCAATAAGCTACTTATGATTTAAAACCGCCAAAATTTTGGTAAAATTTTTAAAAGGACTCGGTCAGGGAATTTCTTAACAGTTGTTAATGAGATGCAAATGTCACAATAAAAATGGTCAATTATATATTATAATGAAAAAAATCAGTTAATTTTGATCATAATTAATAATAAACCGATAAAAGTTTTTATAATGAAAAGGATACTTAATCTAACGAACATAAGTTTTTTATTCGCAATTGCATTATTTGCATTTTCTTGTAAATCAGACGATTCTGCAAGAGAAGATGCGAGACAAAGCTTAAATGCTGCGCCAACGCCGACAGCCACAGCTAATCCTGCAACACCAGCTGCAACCGCTAATCCTGCACAAGCAGCTAGTAAGCCAGCAGCTCCTACAGGTCCAACTACAGCAATGACTTTTGGAGAAGACATTTATGATTTTGGTGAAATTGATACGGGTGAAAAAGTAAAGCACGTTTATAAATTCCAAAATACAGGATCTGAGCCATTAGTTATAAGTAATGCAACTGGATCATGTGGATGTACAGTACCTACTTGGCCAAAGGAACCAATCCCAGTTGGTGGCGAAGGAGAAATCTTAGTTGAATTTGATTCTAAAAATAAATCAGGAAATCAATCTAAGCGTGTAACGATTACCGCTAATACAGACCCTGTAAATACTTACCTTACTATCAAGGGAAAAGTAAACAAATTAGCAGCTGAATAAGACGCTGATTTAAAAAAAATAAATGAAGCCTGTAAAATCTTTTTTACAGGCTTTATTGTTTAATAACTATGATTGGTAAATATTTATCCCTCGTAAAATTTAGTCACACCATTTTTGCATTGCCATTTGCGATACTAGGATTTGTCATAGCTTCACAAGAATCTCACAATCAATTAAGTTTAAAATTATTTTTACTAATTGTTCTCTCCATGGTGTTTGCAAGATCTGCTGCTATGGCTTTCAATCGCTATATTGATAGAGATATAGATAAATTAAATCCCAGAACTGCGGTTCGAGAAATTCCTGCAGGAAAAATTCAACCTCAATCTGCATTGCTTTTTGTAATTGGAAATTGTTTGCTTTTTGTAATTACCGCCTATTTTATAAATCCACTTTGTTTTTATTTGTCACCAGTAGCTTTAGCGATTGTTCTCGGCTATAGTCTCACCAAAAGGTATACTTTTTTGTGTCACTTTATATTGGGAATCGGCTTGAGTTTAGCGCCATTAGGTGCCTATTTAGCTGTAACAGGTAGCTTTGATTTATTACCGTTTGTCTATGCCCTAGCCGTTTTTCTTTGGGTTGCTGGCTTTGATATTATTTATGCACTACAAGATGAGGATTTTGATAAATCAAATGAGTTGCATTCCGTACCCGTGATTTTAGGCGTAAAGAGATCCCTATTTCTTTCAAATATATTACACTTTATCACCGCAGTGCTTATCCTTTTCGCAGCTTATTTGATGCAAAAGCGATTTATCGATCTCCAATATTTACATTGGTTGGGAGCTGGATTATTTATTGGATTGTTATTTTACCAACACACGCTCGTTAAGGAAAATGACCTTAGCAAAATTAATCTCGCATTTTTTACAACTAATGGTATTGCGAGTATTGTTTTAGGCACGATGGTTATTCTTGATTTTTATATTTAATTCTTCGGCTCGCTTTGCTCTCTCATAATGACAACTTCCTCTTGGTTCGCTGCGCTCCCTCAGAATGAAATTGAATTTTGCTTAGCAAGGCAAGATTATTATTGAACTGCTACTTGTGGAATTACGAGGACATTTGCGGATTCAACGGAATTCACTGGGAAAATTTGGATGAAGCCCAATGATTCTGGCGGAATTGATGGTTGGCCCTATCAAGATTATTTAAATATTTTGGTTTGTGATTTATCAGGTAGAATTGGATTTGCTACCTTCCCTGGGTCTACAACAGACTTGGATGGCATTGTTTGCGATTATCAAGCTTTTGGTAGAATAGGGGACTTGAAGCCGGATCTTAGTTTCTGAAGAACCCCAACTCATGAGATAGGGCTTTGGCTAAACTTGCGACACACATGGGGGGATGGAGATTGTTTCTACGACGATTTTATTTCAGATACTCAAATGATCAATATTATCGATTTCTTGGACCTGGCACAGCATGGGCTGAACCAATGAATTGGAATAAATTGAGTGTGCCAAGTAAATGTTATGATCAAGCCAGCCATTTGGAGTGAAGGTGAATGTATTTCGAATGATGAACTAAGGCTTTCTCCATATATGGATTTAAAAAAAATTAAAGAGAACGCAATTTTAACTATTAATCAGGAAATATGCATTGCACTTTTAAATTTATTAATTACAATCGGAATCAAATTCAATTATTGGACCGTTATTTCCTGAGACATCTTGGGGTTGATATATGTAATGCATACCGTCAAGGATCTTTAATTTAATGATTTCATAAAGTACAAATTCACCATTGCCTCTAAAGAAGATTTCTTGGTCGACTTCAATTATTTGTGCATCATTGATTTCAATACTCATTACGTCATAAAACTGATTGCTAATTGGATTTAATTCAGTTTGGTAAATAAATACATCCTGTAAAATGGTTTGATTGAAACTAGCCTTCAATAATTTAGGTGTAGCAATATCTATTGATTTACGGATGGTAATGGTAAAATTATCACAATTATCTGGCGCAAGAGGTTTAGTATTAAAATCATATCCATAACATAAAATTTGATTAAAGTGTTCAGGTTCACTGCTGTTTCCTTCGATATTAGGGATTTTGAGGAAAAATTGATTTATTGTAGGAGGAATAGCTTCATGATGTTCATAGGCAATAGTACAATCTACATCTGTACTACCGGTTCCACCACCAGCGGATGCCCAGGCAACTTGTCCATTGCCATTTGTTCTTAAAACTTGACCATCATCGCCATCTACTGCTGGGAGCTGGAAGCCATCCACGGCTGGATCATTCACTTCTACCCGGCCATTTATTCGTAAACGGGAAGAATCAAATTCTCCATATATTAAAGGAGTGTTGGTTGCAGTATTCGCAATATGCAAAGTTTGATTTCTAGTTTCATTTATTCCAGCTTGATGCCCGATCATTACTGAACCATTGATAGCAGTATTTGTACTTCCTCTTCCTGCTTCATAACCTAAGAAGGTATTTTGGCTTCCAGATTGATTGACGAATCCTGCAAAATTGCCAATAGCAATATTTTTATTCCCATTAGAATTATCCCTTCCTGCAAAAAGACCTATTCCAATATTATTATTGGCAATACTTTTTTGTAATGCTTGTTGACCAATTGCTATGCTGTTACTATTGCCTTGATTAAAGTTTAGTGCTTGATTTCCTATTGCTACATTTTGAGTACCGCTTACATTATTCTCCCCAGCTCTGAACCCAACAAAGACATTTTTATTTCCATTTAAATCATCCTGTTGACCGGCCAACTCACCGATAAAAACAGACTCGCCATTATTCAATAGTTCAACACCATTTTGATTGATCCGCATTCTTTCATTTGAATTGGTGAAAAATCGAATGATATCTTCGTCGCTTTGCTCCTCTACGGTTACTCGAGTATCTTTGTCAATATCTACTAATCCTATATTGCTAGCTAGAATCGGAACCCAATTAGTAGAATCCCTCCAGTACAAAATTTCATCGATTATATCAAATACTAATAAGCCATATGCAGGATCGTTTATATTGAGTCGATCCGATGAACTCATAGAAGGAATGAGCAATCCTTTAGAAAATGATTTTACGTGTAAGGCTGCACTTTCGTGAGGTAAAATAGTACCTATTCCAACGCTTTGGCTTATTGAGTAATGATGTGAGGAAAAGCAGAAAATTAGGATTAGAAAATAAGTTAATTTATGCATGTTTTTTCTTTGGAGTAAAAATACATTTAACTGCGAAGGGATTTTAAGTTAATTAGTTTGTAATGGTTATCATTGAGTAGATGGATGGTTGTATTTATTCTAAGTCTCGCTGCGCTCGCCTAGGAAGAAAATTTCGAGTGGTTGTGAATCAAAGTTGCCACCTTCCGCCGCTCGAAATGCCCTCGCTGAAAAGGTAACAACTTGGCATTACAAGAATATAATTAATAAATGTTCATGAAGCGCAGCGCCCTAAAGATTTAAGTACTTTCCACAATTCGTCTGAAATCTCGTCTCTGATCTGACGCCTCATTCAAACTTAAAAGGTAAAAACTTGGCATAATAGACAATAACTTAAAATTTTAATTGTATTCCAAGACTAGGAAGAATCGGTAATTGATCCACTCGGCTATATCTAACTCTGTCGAAGTAGAAAATATTTTTTCTGTCGTAGACATTAGTTACACTAGCAATAGCTTGGAATTCACCATACTTGGAAACTTTTAAAGTCTTTTTTAATGATAAATCTAATCGGTGATAGTAGGGCAGTCTTCCTCCATTTCTAGTATCCGAAAAGATAATTCCTAACTGGGGATTTACAGTCCCAACGTCGGTGCCAATACCATCTAAAAAGCGGTTGTCACCATAAAATCCTTGAGTTAAGGTAAATGGAAAACCTGAACCAAGATTCCATCTTGCACTAACTTCCCAAGATCCATTATTTCCGAAGGAGTAGGACGCTAAAATATTTGCATTGTGTCTACGATCAAAAGTAGTAGGATAGACTTGCTCTCCATCATCCCGTTTTACAAAACCATAAGAATAGGTAATCCAAATCAGACTTCGTTTAGTTTCATATTTATATAACAAATCAATTCCGTAAGCTTCTCCCGTTTCTGTTATGAAATCTGGATCTGTAATGGAAAGTTTATTTCTATTTAAATCAAATAATTGTGTAAAGTTTTTATAATAGGGTTCAACTGTTAGCTCAATATTTTTACCTAAGTCTAATTCAAAACCTACAACTCCTTGATAAGATTTTTGCAACCTATGATCTATAGTCTCAGTTGAGTTTGGTTTAAACACTCTGCTTTCTGGACCCGATAAGAATCCGTTGAATAAATTGACTACATCTCTATCATTTGCCGTACTAACTAGATTTTGAGAATATAACCCTGCACCGAATTTAAATCTGAAGTTGTCCGAAATATTATACTTCATACCAAATCTAGGTTCAATAGAAATATCACTTAATGAAGTGTAAAACTGAACTCTCAAACTTGGTTCCAAAATCAGATCGCCAAATTTTACTTTATATTTACCAAAGCCAGATATCTCAGTAGTATTATTAAACTGTTCAATGGTATTTCCAACAAAATTTACAAACTCGAAATTGGTTCTAAAACCATTAACTTCAAATCCATATTTTACTTCACTATCATTCCCAAAAAATGAAAAATTTAAGCCTGCATTGAAGCCTTGAATATCACTCACTCTTGGTGTGCCTTCTCCTTCTATAAATTCCGTACTGTAACTAGAGTAATTTATATTTCCATTAACAATCATGCTTGAATTATTTGGAATCAAAGTAAAGTTGGCACCTCCACCATAAGAATCCCATTTATAATCTGCTATATTTTCGTAAGAAACCGCATCATTGAAATTAAAACCAAAAGCATTGAAAGTGGAGCCATTTGCACCGGTGGAATTTATTTTCCCGTAAATGTCAGTAAACTGAAAGGGGAGGCCAATAGAATCCGCCAAATTTGAATATAATGCTTTAGATGTTTGATCAATGAATGAATGTTTACCTGTTAGAATAAATGATGAAGAACCTCCTCCATCATCTTTCAATTTTTTAATCGGACCCTCAAGAATGACGTTGGCTTGAAATGGATTCAATCCCACCAAACCGCTAAATCTTTTTTTATTTCCTGCTCTCGTTTTTAAATCAACAATGGCAGATATTCTTCCTCCATATTCTGCATTAAAACCACCAGATAATACTTCTACACTTTGAATAATTTCGGTTTCAAATACCGAGAAAAATCCTAAAGAGTGGAATGGATTGTAGATCGTCATACCATCTAATAATACCTTATTTTGAACAGGTGATCCTCCTCTGATATATAATTGCCCGCCTTGATCTCCTGTGCTCACTACACCAGGAAGCACAGTTAAATATTGCGCAATATCTGGTACACCTCCCGCTGATGGCAAAGCTTTGATTTGCTTTGGTGTGACGGTAACTTTTGAAATTTCAACAGAAGTCCTTCTTTGTTCTCTTCTTCCACTAATGTTGATTTCATCTAAAGTGACAGCGCTTGGAACTAAATATAATTGCCTGTATTCGATGCCACCATCTTGAATAGTTACTTCCGTTTTTAATGTATCATAACCTATATAGGTAATCATAACTGTTTGTTCACCAACAGGAATTTTATTTAAGGTAAAAAAGCCATTTAAATCAGTAGTAGTGGCCAAGGTAGACCCTTCAATATAAACGGTTCCGTAGATTATGGGCTCTGCTGTCTCTTTATCGAAGATGTTTCCTCGTACAGTTCCGGTTTGAGCATTGATGCTGATTTGGCATAACATCAAGAAAATCAAGTAAATAAGCCCTTTTTTCATAAATTTTTTAATTTCAAATACAAATGTAATCAAATTAGTAAAAGTCCAAACTAGGAGGAGGAGATAATTATGTCGGAATTTATTCAAATGATATTACCGGTTTGAATTGGAGAATGCGAAAATGAATGATAGAATGATCATGAGTCCATTCTAAAAACCCATAGCCAAAAAGAATCACACAATATTATTCTATTCAATTGAACATCGTTTCGCCCAAGGTCTCTGACCTCGGGCCCAGCGCTCAATTATTCTATCATCATTCTATCTAAGCATCCAATCGAGGTTCATAAAACATTTTAAACTGAATCCTGTTAAAGTCTATATAAAATATATCTTATGAAACATTTATGCTTTATAATAGGACTATTAACTATGGGAACTTCTTGCACTAGTCAAGATAAATATTCAAAGGTTCCTGAATTTAATGATTATTGGTATCAAGGCAATGCTGAAATTACTAGCTATGATCTTAAGCAAGCTAGATATGGAGAAATACACAGTGGGAGCGCTGTGTTAATATTTGTTACAGAAGATTTTTCTAATAAGAAACAAGTTAAGTTAGATAATCCAAAAAAATATTCAGATGATGCGGTTTCTGTTTTAAAGTTGAATGCGAATCGAAATTTTAATACGGGTATTTATGACTATTCGATTATGCAATCCATATTTACTCCGGTCAATATTGAAAGCATGCCCAACACATTAAAAATAACATCTAGTGTGCAAGATTGGTGTGGACAAGGTTTTCAGCAAATGAATTTAAAAAATGATGGTTTTGAGTTTAAACAATTTTCCTATTTTGAATCAGAGGGTGATCAGATTTCTCAGGTGAAAAAGCATGCATTGGAAGAAGAGTTATTTAATAGAATTAGAATTAATCCTGCTAGTTTACCGTTAGGTAATTTTAAAATGATTCCATCTTCTTTATTTATTCGACTGCAACATAAAGTTATACAGCCGGAATCTGCTACTGCAAGTTTAGAGGAAGGAGGCGAGTACAATGTATATACAGTCAATTATAAAAGCGTACAGCGTAGTTTGAAAATTAAATATAAAAATACTTTCCCATTCGAAATTATATCTTGGGAAGAAGAGGTGAAAAGTGGTTATGGAGCGAACGCTAAAAAACTGAGCACAGTAGCGAAAAAGAAGAAGACGATGAAGTTACCTTATTGGGAAAGACATGATTTGAAGGATGCATATTTGAGAAAAGAATTAGGCCTATAGAGGAATTGAAAATAATACAATTTTTCTTATCTATTTTTCTCATAATTGAAAATCACCATCGCGAATAATTTCTACCGCTTCTCCTGTAAGATCAATTACTGCTGAAACTATATTAGGAACCAAACCTCCACCGAGCATTAAATCGATTTGTTTATGGTAGCGATCAAAAACCAAGTCTGGATCATTCTCATAATGGTCATTTTCGTCAGGTAAAATAGAAGTAGATACTAGTGGTCTGCCTAGTTCTTTAATTAAAGCTTGGCATATATTATTATCTGGAATTCGCACACCTATAGTTTTCTTTTTATTCTTAAAAAGTTTCGGAACTTGATTGTTTGCATGTAGAATAAAGGTCACAGGACCTGGTAAATTTTTACGCATCAATTGAAAGGTAGAATCTGGGATTTGTTTAGTGTATTTAGCAACTTGAGAAATACTTTCGCACATTATAGAAAGATTAATTTGCTCAGGTTTTATTTGTTTAATTTGAGCAATTTTCTCAACTGCAGACTTCCTAAGTAGATCTCCAGCAAATGCATATACCGTATCTGTAGGATAGATGACGACCCCTCCAGCTTCAATGATCTCAACGGCCTGTTTGATATGCCTCTCTTGAGGATTTTCTTGATGTATATGTAATAGATTACTCATTCTCTAAACAATTAAAGATGGATCCTCAATAGGAGATTCCATACTTGATAAAAACAATTTTAATGCCGATTTTTTCAATGGACTCAAATCGTATTCGATATATTGATATAAATACTTTTTGATATCGAAATTCGGGTAAGATACGCTAAAATCTTTGATAATCTTTTGTCTATTATCCAGACCTAATTGCATAGCGTCATTAAAGGCATTAATAAAAGTAGTAGGTAGTGCATCTAAACTGATCCAAGAGGCAAAAACAAAAGGTAAATCATGCAAGGCTTTCCAACACTCTCCTAAGTCATACACATACTTATGATTTTTTGAAATATCTATTGCTCGGTCACCAATTACTAAGGCGGCAGTTTGATCCTTTATTTTGTGCTCATATCCCGATTTAGAATCCAAAAGTTCAGGATTAATTTTCCAATAATCCTTTAGTAAAATTTTTAATAATTGTACAGAAGTTCGAGACTGATAATCTAAATAAATTTCTTTGATTTCCTCAACTGGAACATCCGAAAAAAGACAAACTGTTTTTACGCGGCCTGTACAGGAGATGCAAAAATCTGATACTATATTTGGAGTTTCCAACGATGGAATAACTGCAACTGGAGCAAAGGCTAAATCGACTTCTTTGTTTTTTAATTTGGAAGCGCAAACAGAGGGAATGTCTAAACTCAAATCTATCTGCTCCATAATCGGGTGATTGCTCAAACCCCAAATTAGTGGTTTTGTATTCAAGTAACTTACTGCTGATATTTTAATACGCTTCTCCATCAATCTTCTTTTAAATGGCTGATATCATTAGAAGTTATAATTTCAAATTTGTTATCTTTTTGTTGAACAATATACAAGCCAGTATTATGATGTCCATAGTCATCCATGTGCTTAATGGGCTTACCGTCTAAAAGGCAAATCAAACAACGCATGGCTCTTCCATGAGAACACACTAATATTAATTTTTCCTCTCGTTGCTCAATTGTTTCAATAAATTTATTTAAACGATCCATTAAAACTTGAGCTGATTCTCCTTTTTCTATTCCAATATTATAATTACCAGCTCTCCATTCCGAAGTAATGTGGTCATAATTTTTCATCATCGCAGGAGTTCCTTCTTTTCCCTCATGTATTCCCCAATTAATTTCATTCAATTCGGGCATTTGAATCCATGGAATATTCTTTTCAATAAATGGATTAACAGTTTGATGTGTTCTTTGTAAAGCAGAGGTAACCACTAATTCAAAATTTAAATCTTGATAAGCTTCGTAAAAGAGTTTAGCTTGATTCCGACCAGTCTCATTCAATGAAGAATCTATTCCACTACCTTGGATAATTCGCTTCAGATTAAAGTCAGTTTGACCATGTCTAATAATATAAATTGTCTTGTCGCTCATTTAATTGTTTACCACGGGTAATTGAATATATCCTTTGAAAATATTATCATCTTCAAAGACATGATCGGTGTAATTTTTTTTAACATTATATAAAGTATCTCTTTCAATACCGGTTCTACCAACAGCACGAATAAGTTTTACCAGATCCTTTGTACTTAAGGCAGGGCTTTGTTCTTCTGAGCCAGCCATGGAATATATTTTAGTGGTGTCATCAATAGTACCGTCAATATCATTAACACCAAATGACAAAGACATTTGTGCAGTGTCTCTTCCAATCATTGGCCAATAAGCTTTTATATGATCAAAGTTGTCCATATAAATTCTTCCAATTGCATAATTTCGAAGATCCTCTACTACCGTACTTTCTTTAATATGTGACATCTGATTTCCTTTATTCCTGAACTTCAAGGGTATAAAAGTTTGGAAACCTTTTGTTTTATCCTGCAACTGTCTTAACAGCTCCATGTGGTGAATGCGATGTTCAAATTTTTCAATATGTCCATACAACATGGTGGCATTAGAGCGACCTCCTAATTTATGCCATTCTTCGTGAATCGACAACCATTGTTCTGCATTACATTTTCCTCCAGCAATTTGATCCCTTATTTCTTCATGAAATATTTCGGCACCTCCACCCGGCATAGATTCTAAACCAGCGTCTTTCATTAGTCGCATTCCTTCCGCATAGGAGACTTTCGCCTTTTTAAAAATATAATGAAACTCAACTGGAGTCAAAGCTTTCACGTGAAGATTTGGTCTATGGGTTTTAATAGCTGTGAATAAATCTGCATAAAATTTTAAGTCATATTGTGGCAGCACGCCCCCTACGATATGTACTTCAGTAACCTCTTGATCATCGTACGATTTAACAATGTCCATGATGTCCTCTAAAGTATATTCCCAACCTTCTTCTCGTTTTTTTATCAGTCTTGAATAGGAGCAAAAAGTGCAAGTATATAAACAGACATTAGTGGGTTCGACGTGAAAATTTTTATTAAAATAAGTTTTATTCCCATGCCTTTGTTCTCTAATATAGTTCGATAGAATACCTAGATAACTTAAATTTGCTTTTTCATATAAAACCATGCCTTCATCAGCTGTGATTCTCTCTCTTTTCAAAACTTTTTGAGCAATATCTTTTAAATTTTGCTGAAGTTTAGCATCATTGAAAATGGTATGAAACTTATTTAGACTCACAATCTCATTATTTTGGTTAAAAATATAACAATCCAAAGACATTAGTGTTGCAAATCTATCAAAAAAGACTTCCATTCTTAGAAACTAGAACAGCTATATTTCAACAAAATTAATAACTTGCAACTAATGCTTTCTATTTTAATTCCTACATATAAGCAAGATGTTAGTTCATTAGTAAACACATTACATCAGCAATGCCTTAAAGAGCACATTCAATTTGAAATATTAGCTCAAGACGATGCCTCAAACGAAATAACATTTAAATCCTTTAACTCTGCTATTGATATATCTTTTTTTTCCTGGGAAAGGAATTTAGAAAACCTTGGAAGGGCTGCAAATCGTAATAAACTAGCAGAGCGATCGAAGTATGATTTATTGTTATTTATTGACGGGGATTCCATTGTGGAAAATCATCATTTTATTAAGAACTATTTATTTCATCAAGAGCACTCCTTAGTTTATGGTGGAACAAATTATCCTGAGAAACGGCCAACAGATTCGATGCTTTATCTTCACTGGAAATACGCCACCACTTATGAAGCTTTAAGCGCGAGAAAGCGAATTGAAAATCCATATAATAGTTTTCATTCCAATAATTTTTTAATTAAAAAAGAGATATTTAAGCAAAGTCCTTTTGATCAAAGTATTTTAAAATATGGGTATGAGGATCACCTATTTGCTCATAATTTTAAGCATTTAAAAGTACCTATTTCTCATATCTCCAACCCAGTTTTACATAATGGACTAGAAGCTAATCAAGCGTTCCTTGACAAGACCAAGAAAGCCATTGAAAATTTGAGTGAGTTATATCAAAAAGGTAAAGTCAATGAAGGAAATTTGATCAAAAAATATCAAGAACTGAAACAGAGAAAACAATTAACATATATTTCTAAAATACTTGAATGGCGAAGATCAGCAATCCATAAAAACTTGATAAGTGGGAAGCCAAAAATGATCAATTTCCAGCTTTATAAATTGGATTTATTTATTCGTTTTCAGAAGGAGATGGAGTAATAGCTCGAATGCTCTTGAAATGCTCGGATGAAATAAAATTTGATTCATCTAAACCTAGCGATCATTTTAAGGATAATTACTCATATATGCTGAATATTTGGTATTTTTACCATAATCCAATACATAATTTTTAGAATTGTAATCTCAAAAAGTAATTTATGTCTTCGATGAACAAAAAATTGATTAGAATCGCTTAACAATAAGATTTTTTGGTATTTTGTTCATTGTGACTTAAAGTCAATCATTTTTAACGTAAGTTCGGGCAATGTTGAATAAAAAAAGACTATGCTTTACCGCCTTGGTAACGCTTTTGTGTGTGACGCTTACACGTGCGCAAACTACGCTTGTAGGGGTAGTTGTTGATGCGAACACTAAAGAGGCTTTGATAGGAGCAAATGTGATTCTCAAAGGAACAAGTACAGGAACGACTACAGATTGGGATGGTAGTTTTGAACTCAAAGTAGATGCATTGCCAGTAACTATAGAATTCTCTTACTTAGGCTATGTGGCCATGGAGCAGGAGATAACGGATGCATCTAAGAAAATAGATATTGCTTTAGAGGAAGATGGAATTTTGATAGAAACCGTTGAAGTCAAAGGTTCCAGAATATTGGATAAACAAAAAGAATCTCCGCTTACAGTAGAATCTTTAGATTTATTAGCGATAAAAGAAACGCCCGCTTCAAGTTTCTACGAAGGTTTAGGAGCGTTGAAAGGAGTTGACTTAACTACAGCGAGTTTAGGATTTACGATTATTAATACTAGAGGATTTAATAGTACAAGTCCAGTTCGATCACTACAAATTATAGATGGGGTAGACAATCAGTCGCCCGGTTTAAATTTTTCCTTAGGTAATTTTCTAGGATCTTCAGACTTAGATGTTTTAAAAGTTGATTTGGTCGTAGGGGCAAGTTCTGCTTTCTTTGGCCCCAATGCTTTCAATGGCGTTATTGACATGAGGACTAAAAATCCATTTTTGCAAAAAGGTTTATCAGTAGAAGTAAGAGGAGGGGAAAGAAATTTATTAAAAACAGCGGTGCGTTATGCAGATGCATTTAAAAATAAGAAAGGAGAAGATGTGTTTGCCTTTAAATTAAATTTGATGTATTTCTCAGCAGATGATTGGGAAGCAACGAATTTTAATCCAACAGATCAATCTAATAAAGGCATTAATAATCCTGGTGGATATGATGCAGTCAATATTTATGGAGACGAGAACTTAAATAATGGTAGAAACTTTGATTTGCCAGATCAAACTGCTTTTGCTAATTTCCCAGGGCTAGGAGAATTCTACAGGAGAGGATACGAGGAAGTGGATTTGGTAGATTATGACACAGAAAATATAAAAGCGAATGTTGCAGCTCACTACAAAATTACTCAAGATATTGAGCTGATTGGTAGTTTCAGTTATGGAAGCGGCACGACTGTATACCAAGGAGATAATAGATTCAGTCTAAAGGATATTAAATTCTATCAAAGTAGAATTGAATTAATGCAACCAAATAAGTTTTTTATTAGAGCGTATCGAACCAGTGAAGATGCGGGCAATAGTTATGATGCTTATTTTACAGGATTATTATTACAAGAAGAATTCAAATCAAATGATCAATGGAGTTCAGATTATATCCAGCTATGGCAAACTAGGCAGACAAGAAAAGTAAGAAATTTGGAAGGATTCCCTACTGAATTTCCGATCAATTTTCCTCAGCTAATTACTGTAATCAATAATAATCAAGATTCATTAACTAGATGGCATAATCAAACCCAAGAAGCCACGAATGGACCGACTATATTTAATCCTAATACTTTCTTAGAACCAGGTACCCCAGAATTCCAAGCGGCATTTGATAGAATTACTTCTTCATTGCCTACTGATGAACAAAGAGGTACGAGATTTTTTGATCGTTCTGCATTATTTCATGTACATGGAGAATATAAGTTTACTCCGAAATTTATGGACATTACAGTAGGGGCGAATTATAGGAAGTATAGTCCAGATTCAAAAGGAACCATTTTCTCAGATACCTCAGGGGTAAAGATCACCAATTCTGAATATGGTGTATATGCAGGAATTGAAAAGAAATTATTGGATCAGAAATTGAAATTTAATGCCACTTTGAGAATGGACAAAAATGAGAATTTTGATTATTTATTCTCCCCTGCAGCTTCTGTTGTATATAGTCCTGACAAGAAGAATATTTTTAGATTTTCCTTTTCCTCAGCCATTAGAAACCCAACTTTATCTGATCAGTATTTATTATTTGATGTGGGTAGGGCGACTTTGTTGGGTAATTTAAATGGCGTAAATGATGTGGTGACGATAGAATCGATTGGTGCTTTTGCAAGAAGCCAAAACCCAGATTCTTTAGTTTATTTTAATGAGCCTGGAATTAGACCAGAGAACGTAAAGTCATTTGAGGTGGGGTATCGAACTACACTTGGCAGCAATTTCTGGATTGATGCAAGTTATTATTATAGTTTCTATGATAATTTTATTGGATTTAAATTAGGTGCAGACATTGAATTTGATCAAGGAACAAATTTACTTCGAAACGTAGATGTTTTTAGAATAGCGGCTAATGCTGCAAGTAGAGTTACTACTCAGGGTTTCTCCATTGGTGGAAATTACTATTTTCCTAAATATTTGGTGTTAGGAGCGAATTATTCATGGAATGTGCTTAATAAAAAAGGAGCGGATGATCCAATTATTCCTGCTTTTAATACCCCAGAACATAAATTTAATATCAATGTCTCTGGAAGAGATATGGAACTGAAATTAGGAGGATTGAGAATCCCGCATTTCGGATTTAATATAAACTACAAGTGGGTGGAAGGATTTTTATTTGAAGGTTCTCCACAGTTTACAGGATTTATTAATTCTTATGATTTAGTAGATGCTCAGATGAACGTCCGTTTTGAAAAAATAAATACAACTGTTAAATTAGGTGCTTCAAATGTTTTGGATAATAGACAAATCCAAACTTATGGGGGCCCGGCTATTGGAAGAATGGCTTACATTTCAGTACTATATGAGTGGAATAAAAAGTAAATTAGAATTCTAAAATATAATATTAATAAAAACGATAGTTATGCGAAAAATTTTTACAAAATTATTTTTACTGTTTGGGTTGATCCTAGTCTTGCAAGATATGCAAGCACAAGAACGTTATGTTGATGAAGTTACACAAGAGGTAATGGTCATGACTGATGTTCAATATGGGAGAAACTCGACTGTGATTGGTGGTGCAGCTAATATTGTTGACACTCCATTAATTGCAGATATTTACATGCCGATGGTAGATAGCGTTATGGATAGACCATTGGTAATTTATTGCCATACTGGATCTTTTTTGCCAAGAGGCTTGAATGGGGGTACTACCGGAGAAAAAGATGATTATACAGTTACAGAAGTTTGTACACGTTTAGCCAAAAGAGGTTATGTTGCAGCTGCAATTTCTTACAGAAAAGGATGGAATCCATTGGCAGGAACATTAGCTGAAAGAACTTCTGGTTTGATCAATGCTGCTTACAGAGGAACACAGGATTTTAGATCTGCTGTTCGATTTTTTAGAAAATCAGTTGCAGAGGAAGGTAATCCTTACGGTCTAGATCCAGAAAGAATTGCTGGTTGGGGACAAGGAACGGGAGGATATATAGTTTTGGCTGCGGCAACATTGCAGCAAGAAGAAATCTATATTCCAAAATTTCAAGATCCAGTTTCAGGTGCATCATTTATTGATACTAACTTCATAGGAGATATCGACGCTTTGAGAGCAGGTTTTATCAGCTCTGTTCAAACACCAGGTTATCCATCGGATATTCAATTTGGATTCCAACATGGTGGTGCTTTAGGAGATTCAAGTTGGATTGATGAAGACACTCCACCATTTGCGAGTGCACATGTAATTCAAGATCCATTTGCTCCATTTGGCGTTGACCCTGTTGACGGTTCAATAGACTGTGAAGGTTTGGTAATTGTTCCAACCACACAAGAGCCAGTAGTAAATGTAGCTGGTCCAAATTGTTTCATTGAAATCTTGAATGCAAGAGGGAACAATGATATCCTAGCTACTGCGGATTTAAGTGATCCAATTAACTCAGCAATCGCTAGTAAACCATTTGGAAAAGATAATCTTTTTCCTTTTGTCACAACGGGGCCACAAGCAGGACCTTGGGATTTTTGGGATCAGGGATTTTGGTCTAATCACCCAGAATTCGGTGATTTAAATACGACAAGTTTGATTTTTAATTCGGATATGTCATTACAAAAAGCTAATGCTTATATAGATACTTTAATGGCTGTGTTTATTCCAAGGTCATATGTTGCGTTGAGTTTAGCTCCAGCACAACCAGACCCAGTAGCAATAGATTTGACTTTTGAGGAAGAAAATAGAACCTATCAAATTTTTCCTTTCGGGGAAAATACTGCAGCTATTATAGACAATCCAGATCAAAGTGGAGAAAATACTAGCGAAAAAGTTATAGAGATGACTAAACCTACAAACGCAATGGTATGGGCAGGTGTGGCTATTCCATTAGATGAAGCGATTGATGGTTCTAGGGGTCCTTTATTTACTGTGCAAGTTTGGTCTCCAAGAGCAGGCGTGCCAATGATGTTAAAAATTGAAGATCGTTCAACAGGTAGTCCGCCAACGGTTATTGCGGAAATAATAACTAATACAACGGTAGCAAGTGCTTGGGAAACTTTAACCTTTGACATGACAGGTCATCCAGATTATAATTCAGCTAACAACTATGATGGAATTGCATTATTTGCGGATATGAATAATCCTGGACTAGGAGAAACTTTCTATTTGGATAATGTAGATTATGAAATGGGAGTTGGATTCGAAGATTTATACGGTGATAACGAATTCTTTAAAGTGTATCCTAATCCTACTAGTGATATTCTAAATATTAGCTACAGAGTTACAGGAACATCTAGAATCTCTTTTAAAGTATTAAATGCATTAGGTCAAATAGTAATGTCTACAAATGCTGATACTAAATTAGATGGAGATTATGTTGATAGAATCAATGTATCGAATCTTTCAAGTGGTGTTCATTATTTATTATTAGACTTAGATGGACAATTAGTATCTAAGAGAGTTTTTGTGAAAGAATAATACTTTTGTAAAAATATATATTTTAAAGAGGCTGCTTTGAGCAGCCTCTTTTTTTTGGTCGGTGATGGAGGTAAATGAAAATGAAAATGAAAAAGCAATTGAAATTGCAATTCCAAGAGTCACACTTTTCATCAGCCAAGTTGTTATCTTTTCAGCGCTGGCCTTGCGGGTCGGCAGAAGGTGTCAACTTTGACTCGAGCCCCTAACTTATTTACCCCATCAGCCAAGTTGTTACCTTTTCAGCGTTGGCCTTGCGGGTCGGCAGAAGGTGGCAACTTTGATTCGAGCCCCTAACTTCTTTACTCCATCAGCCAAGTTGTTACCTTTTCAGCGTTGGCCTTGCGGGTCGGCAGAAGGTGGCAACTTTGATTCGA